>Ga0182014_10000399_pt1 | contig 57026 bp, 51 predicted proteins | sample 612S2DmetaG_FD_120489 | JGI IMG/M metagenome (GOLD analysis project Ga0182014, IMG submission 120489) | Permafrost microbial communities from Stordalen Mire, Sweden - 612S2D metaG | ecosystem: Environmental > Terrestrial > Soil > Wetlands > Permafrost | place: Sweden: Stordalen | collected... | reverse complement strand
TCAGCCATCAGCCATCAGCGAGCGAGATGCATAGGTCCTTCGCTGCGCGGGAGTCATCGTTGCTGCGCTTGCATTTTCTCGGCATCGCGGATCACGCGAAAGCATGCCCACACGAGAAGGGCGGTCGCGACGCCTACGGCGACAAATTGTTAGTGCGCAGGCACGCATGGATGTGGACGATTCTACTCCTGCGAAGGCAGAGTGCACGGGGAGAACTCCCTGCGGGGGCGAGGGATTGGTTGAGGGAGTAGGGGTCCTTCGACTCCGTTCGGCAGGCGCCTCACTTTGCTCAGGATGACAGTAAGGTTCTTGCGGGTTCTGATCGAGGGGAAGAACGCGGGCTGGAGCGGCCGCGCCACACGCCACACGGACGCGGGCGGCGGGGGCACCCGCGCCACACTTCGAAGGGCGAGGGCGGGACGCCCTCGCGACAGCCGGCAGGATGCCGGCGCTACGGTCGAGATAGCGCGACAGTCGAGACCATCGAGTAGTGATGAGAAATTTAAAACGGGTAGCGCGGATCAGGGATGCGGTCTAAAGAACAGAAGTTGGGGACGGTCGGCAAGGGGAATTCGGGGCGGGATCGGGCTACGGGGCGAAAGTGGGAAACATGGCAGAGTTCGGAAGAGAAGCTAACTCCTATCGAGCATGACGGAATGACGGACCAACTGGAGGGCAAGGTAGGGTTCCGGCGGGACGAGATGGATTACGTGGAGCCGGGCGGCAGTTCGGTTGAGGAGCAGGTTGAGGACAAGGATGACGGGTGGAAGGGCAAATTAAACTGGCTAATCGATTTCGGGAAGGTGCTGGACCAGCCTACTCGGAATCCGGGTTACTGGCGGGAGGTTCCGGGGAGAGCGGAAGTCTGGAAGATGCCGCACGGGGACGTTTGGCTTCAGCAACACTTGAAGATCCGGACTAAGTTGGGTGACCTTAAGTCGCTGGGAATGAACTCAGTGCAGGAGGCGTATTCGCGGGCATGCGACGATCATAAGTCGAAGCGGAACATTGTGCTGAAGGCGCGGCAGGTGGGGATGACGACTTACATTGCCGCGCGCTTTTTTGTGCAGACGATTACGCGGCCGGGGACGCTGACGATGCTGGTAGCGCATGACCGGGAGGCGGCGGAGGAAATTTTCCGGATTGTGCACCGGTTCTGGGACAACTTACAGGACTGTTGGAGGGGTCCGCTGAAGACTTCGCATTGCAGCGCGCGGGAGCTGGTGTTTCCGCATGTAGACAGCGAGTTTACGGTGGCGTCGGCGGACGAGAATGCGGGACGGGGGCGGACGATCCAGAATTTGCATTGCACGGAAGTGTCGCGGTGGGGGCGGGACGGAGAAGAGGCGCTGGCATCGTTGCGAGCGGCGGTGGTTCCGGGCGGGGAGATCGTGCTGGAGTCGACGGCGAACGGGGCCTGGGGATCGTTTTACGAGGAGTGGCAGCGGGCGGAGGAGATGGGATATCTGCAACATTTCTTTCCCTGGTGGTGGGAAGGAACTTATCGGAGCGAGGTAGGGCCGGGGTTTGAGATGACTCCGGAAGAGGCGGAGCTGGCTCGGGTGAATGGGCTGACCGTGGAGCAGATTGCGTGGCGGCGGCAACAGTGGGCATCGTTGCGAGGACTGGCTCCGCAGGAGTTTGCCGAGGATGCAGTTGGGTGTTTCCGGGCTTCGGGAGAGTGTGTGTTCGAGTTAGAGATCGTGGATAAGGCGCTGGCAGACGCAAGAGAGCCGCTGGAAAGGAAGGATAACGGAAGACTGGCGATGTGGATGCCTCCGCGGCCGGGAAGAAGGTATGTGATCGGAGTGGACCCGGCAGGTGGAGGAGTGAAGGGCGATTACACGTGCGCACAAGTTATCGATCGAAAGACGGGAATGCAATGCGCGGAGATGCATGGACATTTCTCTCACAAAGAGACAGCGACTAAGTCGGTAGAGTTAGCTAAGTTGTATAACTCGGCGTTGATTGCGGTTGAGAGAAATAACCATGGGTCGGGAGTACTGGCGCATCTGGAGAGATCGGACTATCACGAGATTTATCAAGAAAAGGGCTGGAACGGGTGGTTGACGTCGGCGGTGAGCCGTCCGGCGATGGTGGAGAGACTGATCGCGGTGTTGATGGAAAATCCGGAACTGTTTCCGAGTGCGCGGTTGTGGAACGAATGCCGGACGTTTGTGAGGACGGCGAGCGGACGTCCGGAGGCGGCGCCGGGAGCGCACGACGATTGCGTGATGGCTCTGGGGATTGCACTGGCAGTGCGAGAGGAGACGGCGGGGGAGAAGGCGAAGGAGAAGGTCAGAGGTTAGAGGTCAGATTGCAGAGGTAAAGGCCCCTCTCCGAAGAAGCGGAGAAAAGTGAACAAAATGGGTGTGCAGGCGTCACGGCGGGGTGTGAGGGGGGGGACTACAGTGCGCAGTAGATGCCGACGCAGGCGGTGCAACATATCAAGCGGATGAGGGGCGGAGCGCAGGGGCATCTGATGCGCTGCGAGGATGGGCATTACTATGTGGTGAAGTTCCGGAATAATCCGCAGCATGAGCGGGTGCTGGCGAATGAGTTCCTGGCGACGCGACTGGCGGAGCGAGTGGGGCTGCCGGTTCCGGCGGCGGAAGTGGTGGATGTTTCGAGCTGGCTGGTGGAGCATACTCCCGAGTTATCGATTGTGCTGGGGCATCAGGAAATTCGGGTGGAGGCGGGGCTGCAGTTTGGGTCGCGATTTGTGGTGAATCCGGTGGAGGGGCAGGTGTTTGATTACCTGCCTCCGGAGATGCTGGAGCGGGTGCGAAACCTGGAGACGTTTGCGGGGATTCTGGCGCTGGATAAGTGGACGTGTAACGCGGACGGGCGGCAGGCGGCGTTTTGGCGGAAGATGCGGGAGCGGAAGTATTCGGCGTCGTTTATCGATCAGGGATATTGCTTTAATGCGGGGGAGTGGACGTTTCCGGATTTTCCTTTGCGGGGAGTTTATCCGCGGAACGAAGTATATGCGCGGGTGAGCGGATGGAATTCGTTTGAGCCGTGGTTGTCGCGGATTGAAGGGCTGGAGGAGGATGCGATTTGGCGGGTGGCGGGAGAGATACCTCCGGCGTGGTATGGGGAGTCGTGGGATGAGCTGGAGGCGCTGGTGACGCGGCTGATTGAGCGGCGGGCGATGGTGCGGGAGCTGATTCAGGCATTTCGGTCGTCGCCGAGGCGGCCGTTTCCGGAGTGGAGAGAAGATGCGTGAGTTAGGCGTCAGCCGTCAGCCATCAGCCGTCAGCCATCATTCCCTCGGGAAGAAATGTATGGGCTGACCAGCCAAATTCGGCGGGCGGCGGCATCGATCGGGGCTAACATCGCTGAGGGTGCGGGTAAGAATTCGCGGCCTGAGTTTGCGCGGTTCTTGCAGATAGCAATGGGCTCTGCGAGTGAGCTGGAATATCACATTTTGTTATCGCGAGATCTGGGATATCTGGCTGCGGAGAGTGGTCAGTTGCTTTCTGAGCAGGTGGTTGAAACAAAGAGAATGCTCACCGGGTTCATTCAGTACCTTTGCCATGCGAAGACTGGAATTAAGGGCTGACAACTGAAAGCTCATGGCTGATTGATGAGTGAGAAGAAACAGTGCGAACTGCTTTTGCTGCGGTTGGTGCCGCATGCTCTGCGGGATGATTTTATGACCGTGGGGGTGGTGGTGCTGGAGGCGGAGGGAGAAGCAGGCGTCGGCGAGCAGGCGTCAGGGATCAGCCATCAGCCGTCAGCCATCAGCCATCAGGAAGAGCGACTTGAGGCTGACGAAACTCGGGCTCAGCACGGACCCCGGTTTGCGGATGTGCGGTTTACTCGGGACTGGAAGAGGGTGGAGTGCTTTGCTCCGGAGATTGAAGTGGAGATTCTGGAGAGGCTGGAAGCTGGGGTGCGGGGGCGGCTGAAGGAGATTCGGAATCGAGCGGATTTGTTGCGAATGCTGGAGTCGGAATTTGGAGCGGTGTTTGACGTGGGGCCGGTGAAGGCTCTGGTGGCGGAAGATCCGGCGGCGGAGATGGTGGTTTTGGAGCGCGATTACCTGGCGCCGGGGCGGGCAGGAATGCCCGCCCCACACGAGCGCGGGCGGATGGGACGGATGGGGATCGTTTCGAGAATGCAGGACGCGTTTGCGGAGGCGGGCGTTTTGGAGATGCTGCAGCGCGATCTGAACATGAAGGAGTTTACGGGAGAGAACGATCCGTTTCGCGTGGACTTTGGGTTTCGGTTGGCAAAGTCGCTGAAGATGTTTCAGGGGCTGGCGCTGAATTTGAGCCGGGAGCCGGCGGTAACGCTGGCGTACCGGTATGGGCGGATTCAATCGGGAATGCGCAGCCGCGATGAAGAAGCGCTGATGACGGCGATTGTTAGTGAAGAGGCTCTGCGGGCGCGGGGCGAGGTGGCTTCGGGGATTGCTATGCTGCGGGCAAATGAGGTTGAGGTGCGGAGCGTGGGGGAGATGGGGGAGATTGCGGAGCGGGTGCGGGGAGAGGTTAGAGGTTAGATTGCAGAGGTAATTCGGGCCGGGATCGACAAGCGGCGCAGCGAAAGCTGTGCCGTTTGCATTTGGGGAAGAATGCCTTGAGGCAGCCAGGGTTAGTCGGAGGAGTCGGGGTCCTTCGACTCCGTAACTGCTGCGCTTTGCTTGCAGTTACCCGCTCAGGATGACACATATTGAACGTGGCCTGGATCGCACGTAGTAGGTTGCGGTGGGGCTTTGTTCCCATGGAACGCGCGTTAGTGGGTTGAGAGTTTCGCGGGCGAGGGCACCCGCGCCACACGGGGAGATCATGAACATTCGGGAGACGGTGCGCGGCGCTATGCGCCGGGTGGGAGAGGTGTCGGTGCGGGAGTTTGCCTCAGGGTCAATTGGAAACGACGGAATCCCACCCTTGCAAAAAACGCAAGGGTGGGGCAGCCGGCTCCTTACGAGTTTGTTGGCGCGCGGGCGCGGCGGGCGACGGACGGCGGGAACGGGGTCGAACCTGGCTCCGTTCTCGGGCCCGGGGTTTGCGTCGCCGCTGATACCGGCGAAGGGCAGAGGCTCGGCGGTTTATAACGCGGTGCCGAAACCTACGCCGGCGAATCTGCGGCGGTTTGCGGAGACTCCGGTGGCGCGGCGGGCGATCAATGTAATTAAGGACCGCATTTCGGGGATGCGGTGGCGAATCCAGGTGCGGAGCGGGCGATCGCTGGAGCAGATTCCGGATGGAGCGGCACGGATTCGGATATTGACCGAAAATTTTGAGGCGCCGAATCCGGATGATTCGTTCCGATCGATGCTGGAGCAGGTGCTGGAGGATGTGATTGTTGGCGGGTTTGGGGCGATTGAGCTTGATCGAGTGGAGGGGTGGTCGCTGCCAAGTAGCCGTCAGCCATCAGCCATCAGCCATCAGGAAAACTCTCAGTACCCAGTGCCCAGTACCCAGAGGGACGCAGAAGCTCTGGGGCGGACAGGAGTGTCCGCCCTACACGGTCCGTTGGTGATGTGGCCAGTGGATGGGGCTACGATCCGGATTCTGCCGGATTGGGATGGGCGGGGGGATTCTCCCCGGTATGTGCAAGTTACTGGACTTAGTGGGGCTAACGGGCAGATCGTCCTTAATGATGATGAGCTGAGTTACATTCGGCTGAATCCTCGGACGCACACACCATTTGGGCTGGGGCGCGTGGAAGTGGCGTTTGAAACGATCAACGCGTTCTTGAGCGCGCACCGGTATGCGGGACGGCTGGCTTCTAACTCAGTGGTGCAGTATGCACTCTGGCTGCAGGGGCTGACGCCGGCGAATCATGAGCGGCTGATCCGGTGGTGGCAGGACGAGATTGAGGGCACGGGGCGCGTGCCAATTATGTCGGCAGAGTCGAAGCCGGAGGTGCTGCGGTTCGGGGCTGGGACGGACGCAGACCTCCGGCTGGCGTGGCAGGAGTTTTTGCTGCGCGTGATTGCAGATGCGTTTGATCTGCCTGCGCAATTCCTAGGCGTGGTGAGCGACGTGAACCGGGCGACAGCGGAAACGATGAACGAGATGGCGTTCCGGTCGGCGATTGTTCCCACGGCTCGGCTGGTGGCGGAGTATCTGACGCGGGACGCGATTGGGAAGAAGCTGGGTTGGACGGATTTGGAGTTTGTATTTACCGACGTCGATGCTACTGACGAGATGCAGCAGGCTCAGATTGACGAGATATTGCTGCGGAACGGGATCGTTACAGTGAATGAAGTACGGCGGGCTCGGGGGCTGGGGGAGATTGGGTGAGGTCAGAGGTTAGAGGTCAGAGGTCAGAGGTCAGATTGCAGAGGCAGGTTCGGGATGGGGCCTGGCAGTACCGGGCTAAGAGGCGGGCTCGATTCCTCGACGAGTTTTCCGGCTGCGCCGGGCAGCACGACAGACACGCCGAGTTTTCGCGGGCGGGGGCGCCCGCGCCACATTAATTAAGGAGCGGGGAATGGGATTGTCACTGGAGTCGATGGCGATTGAGATGCCTGCCGTGTTTGGACATCCGAACCGGGTTGCTTTTCGGGGAGTGTTGACGCTGGTGGACGTGGTTTCGGACAAAGCACCGTCGGGAGCGCGTGGCCATCGGGTGATGCTGACCAGGAGGGCGGCGGAAAAGGCGATTCCGTCGTTGCTGGGGATGGCGCTCGACTATTCTCCGCGGTTCGATGCGCATGACACTCGGCGGAAGATTGGGGTGATCACGCGGGCGGAGATTGTGGGGCGGGAAATTGAGGTGAGCGGGTTTTTGTATGGGCGGGATTTTCCGGAGATTGTGGAGGAGATCGGGAAAACAGCTGTCAGCCGTCAGCCTTCAGCCTTCAGGAAAGGCGGGGTGGGCAGCGCGGACAAGAATGTCCGCGCCACACAAGCGATTCTCGGAATGTCTTATGAGATTGCGGACGCGGTGGTGGAGGACATCAAGGCGACGGTGTGGGTGCTGAACCGAGTGACGTTTACCGGTGCGGCGGTACTGCGGCGGGACAAGGCGGCGTACCGGTCGACCTGGATTGAGTTGGGGTAAGTATCGCGTGGGACAAGTTAGTTCGGAGAGCGAGGACAAACGTTAACCACGGGGTACGCGGGGTAACACGAGGGAAACAGGGATCGGTTGTAAAACAGCGACCGTGATCATACGGCACGTCAAATGGAGGAATGGAAATGGATGAAGAGATGGTGAAGCAGATGATGGCGGCGGCGGAAAGGCTGGCGGCTGCGAGTGAGACGCTGGATCGCGTTCTGGGGAAGCTGGATGCGCAGCAGGACATGCTGAACGCAAAGGTGGACCGGATCGTGGCTGCGGTGGAAGACAACTTAGTGCAGGCAGTGGACGGACAAACGGCGAACGCCAGCGCGGCGGACTTGCAAGGACGAGTCGCGGAGTTGGAAAAGTCGAATGCGGACCTGAAGGCGCAAGCGGCGCGACTGGCGCGGAAGACGATCTCTCCGGTGGTGGCGGCGCTGATCGGGAAGAACGAGATCGAAGGGGAGCGGATGGATCCGGCGGTGTTGAATAAGACACTGGCCGCGTTGAGCGTGGAGCAACGCATTGCGGTGAAGTCGGAGCTGGCGCGGGCGGGGGTGATCGAGTAGCAGCCATCAGCCATCAGCCATCAGCCATCAGCCGTCAGCCGTCAGCCATCAGCCGTCAGCCATCAGTAAAGGCTCACGAGGTGGGCAGTACGGACGAGGGCGCGAGAGATCGCGCCTTTTGTTTTTTGAGCGTCGGGCGCGGGCAGGAATGGCCGCGCCACACAAGAGGACAACTTAACTTAGGAGAAGACATGAAAGCACAGTTTCTGGATTTGAATGCGGCAGCGGATTACCTAGGGCCGGGCGCGGTTGAAGTTGAACGGTATCAGACGGAGATCACGGACCTGGTGCGGAGACGCGGGGTGTTTGGGCAGCGGATCAAGCAGGTGCCAGCAACGGGGCATCCGTCGCGATTTTTCGAAGAGACGGCGATCGCTTCTCCGACGGCGGCGCAGGCGTTTGTCGATCCGCGAAACATCCAACCGACGTTGCAAGGTCCGACGCGGGTGGAACACAGCGTTCCACTGAAGGCGCTGGTTTCGCAGATCAACTACAACCTTTTTGACATGGAGGTGGGATCGCAGCAGAGCCAGTTCGCGTACTTGCAGGCCAAGGACCTGACGGACGCGGTCGAAGGGTTGCTGCGCACGCACGATGTGGCGCTGTGGAACGGCAATGACACGTCGCTGAACACGCCGACTACGGCTCAGTATTTCGGGGTGATTGGGCAGATTGAAGCGGGCGGCAACACGACCACGATTGCGACAACGGCAAGCATCGTGGACGGGTTAAAGAGCACGATCGCGCAGATGATGGCGAGTTCCTCTTTCGAGGTGCGGCCAACGGCGATTTATGCGAATCCGGTGCTGCTTGATCTGATCGACCGCGAAATGAAAACAGAGTTCAACGTGGTGCTGTCGACGACGGAGATCACGGCGGGACTGAGCGTGAAGACACTTAGCACGCAGGCCGGCGAGCTGCCGCTGATTCCGGAATGGGCGCTACCGTACACGGGGACACCGGGAAGCGGGAGTGCGGTGTTGCCGGCGTACATCGTGCAGGAAGACATGATCGAGTACCACTGGCTGACGGATGCGAATCCTCGCGTCTTCAAGCTGGGGTTGCCGAGTTCGCTGATGACGCAAAGCGTAGTGGTGAAATTCGGGGCGCCGGTGGTAAAGGGTGCGTCGTATGCGCATTACGAAGTGAAGGTGAACCGGTAGCTGTCAGCTATCAGCCATCAGCCATCAGCCGTCAGGAAAGGCAACTGGCCGACGGTTAACACATCCGAGTGTTCTCGGTTCCAAGTTTCCAGTGGCTGGTTCGCTGGGATGGGGACCGAGAACGAAGGATGTGTTTGGTAGGGGAGAGACGCGGCAAGCCGCGTCTCTATGTTGAAGACTGGGACGGATTATGAATTATCTCGATCCATCGGAGTACGTGACTTATGGGCTGGAGGCTACGACGGATGCGTCGTGGGTAACGGCAGCATCGGCGATTATTGATTCGCATTGTCGAAGGCCGACGCTGGCGGTGAATCAGTACACGGAGCGGTTGCGCTCGGGGGATCCGACGAGGCCTCTGCGGTTGACTTATCTGCCACTTACGGCGGCGGCGCCGTTGACCACACCGATCGTTTCGGCGCTGGCGCGATATGCGACACCGCGGCGTGGGGAGTGGTCGTATGACGAGATGGTGTGGGACGCGGCGGTGGTTTTCGGGATTCCAGGAACGTGGGCGGCATTGAACCCGGCGGATCTCGATGTATCTGCGGATATCGGAGAAGTCACGCTGCCGGTGAACGTGCTGTCGTGGACATTCAACGAAGTGGAAATTGAGTACACGGCGGGATTGGATCCGATTCCGGATGTGGTGAAAGTGGCGTGCGCACAGATTGTGAAGAATGCGCAGGCGACGCCGGCGCTGAACGTGAAGAAGGGCGTCGTGGACAAGATGCAGCTTTGGTACTTCTCCGATTCGCTGGTGGACGAGACCGTGGAGACACTACTGGCGCCGTATGTGGCGCAGAAAGTGGGATGACCATGACGGGGATTTCCGGAGGTGCAGCGGCGCGGGCGGCGGACGCCATGCTGCGGACGCTGGGGGGCACGCAGGTGATCCTGCTGTTTCCGGCGGCGGGCATGCCGGCGGACGCGGTGGCGGAGTTGGGGCTGGTGGATCCGGGAGTGGTGCAGGCCCCGATTTCGCCGGTGATTGTGCGGGAGTTGACGACGGAGAACAACGGTCCGCGGCGACGAATCGAGCTGGTAGTGGGACGGTCGGCGATGGCGGAGCAAGTAAGTCAGCGAAGCGTGGCGTCAGCGGATGTGCTGTTCGACACGGCGCTGGGGATTGTTTATGAAGGCGAGATGTTCCACATCGAAGGATATGTGGTGGAGCGGTTTGCGGGCGTGGCTTATTTATATCGGGTGCTGGGAGTGAGCTGAACCGCAATTGGCAATTGGCACTTAGCAATTGGCCTTTTGCTTACGTTGCGACTTAGCTTGGATGGCCGATGGAGTAGCCTCGGAGGCGGCACGGGTGAAGCCGTGGCCTAGCGAGAACCGATTTATGAAAATACGCTCCAGGGACCTTTTGATTTCGTAACCGTTTCGCACTTACAAAGCGGCTACTTCGCTCGGGATGACACGACTTACAGGACGGGGAAGAAGATATGCAGGCGGCGAAGGACAGTTTCTATATGGCACTACGGGCGCGGCTGGCGGGTTTGAATCCGGCTCGGACTGTGGTGATCGACGGCGTTACGGTGCCGGCGATTGTGGTCCGTGAAAACATGGAACCTCGGTTTAACGAAGCGCAGGCGGGAGTGTTTTACATCGATTTTGGGGAATTGCTGATTGCGGAAAGTACGCGGCCGATGCTGGGGTTGGACTGCTACATCTGGTATGGGAGCGAAGGGACGACGGGTGGATCGGGAGTGGACCGGGGGCGAGTTTTGGCGGAGATGGACGACGAACTGGTGAGAATTTGTATGCCTCCGCATACCGAGATGCTGGATTACAGCCAGACGCCAGCGGCAGATTGGGGATCGGGGATTTTCTGGACGATGCCGGAGTTGGGGACTGCACCGGGTGAAGCGCCGATCGCAAAGCAACAGCGGAGCGCCTGCGAGGGACGCGTGGCACGGTATGCGCAGTTGAGAATCTACTTTTTTCTGCCGGAGGCGGAGGCATGACGCGGGCGGGGTTGAGACCGATAGCGCGGCAGACGCGCGCATATTTTGCGCCGGTCGATCGAGTAAATGGGCCGACGGCGATTTTCGATCCATCGCAGAACGGGGGATTTCAGCTGGATGCACCGCCGGCACCGTGGATTGATTTGGGATGGATTGAAAACTTTCAGCGGACGAGCACATCGCAGATCGAGAGTATGGCGGGGGGTGCGGCGGGCGCGGTTGCAGGGCAGGCGCGGCACGCGCTTGGGGCGCGCGTGGATTTCGAGTTTCGAGACTGGGGCAAGTTGCAAATGGCGCTGGCGGGCGGCGCGGAGCACATGAATGTATTGGCCACGGACCCGAGTGCATCGCCGGCGGGGTCGGGCGGAGTTCCGCTGGCGGCGGTGGCGGTGCTGGCTGGCTCCACGGCAGAGGAATTGATTCTTGGTGCGGGGGCGTCTGCGGTCTTTGCGGCCGGTGACTTAGTGGCGTGCGACGTGGACTATGCGCAGCAAGTTGGGTATGTGGGAACAGGGATCGCGGCGGCGTACGTGAAGAACCCGGCGGACGTGCGACAGGATGCTAACTACGTGCGGCGAGTTACATTCAACGTTGGACGAGTCGCGCAGGTAACGGCAACGTCACTGGTGTTGGCGCAGGCACTGCCTGGGGGAGCACCAGCGGCAGGGGCCTCTGTGCAACAGGTTATCGCATTCGTGGATCGGGAGGGCGGGGCGTTTCTGCAGCAATGGTCGGGGCTTTTTGTGATGGAAGAGGAGTCGGGCGGCAGGGTGTGTTTTTTTTATCCGACATTGAGTCCGACTACCGCCAAACCGGCGTGGTTGCGGGAGAGCCTGGTGCAGATACAAACACCGATTGCGGAATTGACATTGCAGGCATCGTTTACGGCGCTGCCAACTATTGATGGGAACGATGGGGCGGTGGTGCTGTGTTATCGGAGTTACTTTCCGGCGAGCGGGGCGGAGATTTACTGAAGGCGGCGCCGAAGAATTCTGGACCCTCCTGATTGGAGACTGACACAAAGCATCAACCACAGGGTATACGGGGGTGCACGGTGCACGGAATCCCCAGTCAGGACCTTTCTTAGCACAACATGAAGCTACTGATTGACAATCTCGACGGTCTCGGCGCGCAGGACTATACGGCATGTTTGCGGCCAGAAAAGAACGCCAACCTTGTTCGCAAGTTGAACACACCGGCGGAACTGAAGATCAGCCTGGTGTCGGTGGGAACGGCTTTTGTCGCTCCGAAAACGGGCGCACGGGTCACATTGGCGCGGGCTGATGGCACGGATCTATTCACCGGATATGTTATGGCGATACCGTCATTCCGGTACTTGGGATGGACCGATTCTGGCGAGCGCTACGAGTATGACTTAGTTGCGCTTAGCGACGCGACGATGCTGGAATTGAAGCCGACGCCTCCGCATCCTCCGTTTGTGGCACGAACGGCTGGGAGCGCGTTGCAGCAATTGACGCAGGACATGCTTCCCGGCTGGTTTGATTTTTCGGGGGTCAATGTCGGAGACACGATTCCGTATTTCAGCGTCGATCCGGCGAAGAATTGGGCGGCGACGGCGGCGGAGATTGCCGTTCTGGCGCGAGGCAGTTATCGGGACGACGACGGGAAGTTATTCTTCGCTCCGTTAGGACGCAACACCCATGCGCTGGCGGAAAGCGATGCGACATTCTCCCCCAGTGATTTGCAGTTGCAGAGCATAAACCGCCTGGTAAATGACCTGACGGTGCTTGGGGCGCTGGAGCCGAGCGCGCACGTGAAGGACTATTTTGTCGGCGATGGAAAAACGGCGATCTTTTACCTGTCACAGATTCCGTTTACGCGGAAGAGCGAAATTCCGCTTTATAACCGCACGATCCTCGATGAAAAGTACACGGAGCTTGACCCTACGCACTGGACCGTAACTGGACAGCCGAGCGTTTTCACGGTCAGCGGGGGACAACTGAAAGTTGCCGGCGGAACGGGAGTGGACGGGCAAACCAGCTTGCAGTTTGTGGAGCAAGTGGAGTTGGGCGGGGCTACGGTTCTGGAGCACGGCGCTGTTTCGTTCGGGGCCGCGTCCGATGGCGTGATCGGCGGGCTTTATGCGGGGGCAGTATCGATCGGTTCGTGCGTGGCCGGTTTTCGAATTACTCCATCGGGCGCGAACTGCAGCATTCAGGCGCTGGTTAATGGGGCGCTGACAGGAGCTGCACTGGCAACACAACCGGGACATTACTACGTTTTCACGACGCAGTTGCATCCGAGCGAGATTTACCGGATGCAGCAGGTGTATCACTCGTCGGAGTATCCGAATGGAAGCCCTCGCGGTGGGGGCGGGGTTGCTTGCGATGTCCGAATCGTGTTGCAAGCGCAAGATATCGACCCCGCGAGCCCGGCCGCGCAAGTGGCGCCAGCAACCGTGCTGTATGACGGAGTGATCAGCAATGCTCCTGGGTTCTGCACTTATGCGCTGATTAGTACGGCGAACATGCAATGCTCGGTGGGATTTACGTATGTCTATCTGGCAACAGACGCAATTGTGCGAACTACCGTTCCGGGGGAAAGCCCAGAGACACAAACTACCGGATCTCTGCTAAAAGGAGGGCAGTGCAGGATCTCCAACACACCTTCGCTTGAGTTTTATCCCGAGGATGTGCCGGCTGCCAATGAAAGTATCGAGGTGACTTATCGCGGCCAGGGACACGCTATGGCTCGAGTATTGAACTCGGCAAGCATCGCGGCACACCAAAATGGAGCCGACAACGGAGTGCGTGGGGAAATGCGTCAGATTGCGGCGCCTCTGCCGCGGACATCGGCGGATTGCGAGATCGCGGCGCTGGCGTTGCTGGACGATGCGGGACAGGGGTGGAGCGGGGAATATCAGGCGTGGAGCGGGTTCATGCCGGGAGGGGCGGAGGACATTTATCCGGGCGATGGGCTGGCCGTGAATGTGCCTTCGCGCGCGGCGACGTTTTTGGGTATCGTGCGCGAGGTTGACGTGGTAGTGCTCGACATTGCCGGGGAGAATTTGCGCTACACACTGAAGTTTGTCGACGCAGGCGACCCGGCGCTTGGATTTGCATTCGAAAAGGCGCTGGTGAAAGAGGCGCAATTGCCTGAGCCTATCGATGCAAGCCAAGTCGGAAGCACTTATCTTGCGGACCTGACAAGTGCAGAGGTTACAAATGCCACTTCTACCACTGTCACCGTGGATACTGGTTGGACGCCGCCTGCGGGGTGGGGAGTCGAGGTACGTTACTCGGATGCTGGCTGGGGAACGAGTAACGCCGGCAATTTAATTGGACGATTTACCACTGGGAGCTTCACGCTGTCCAGGTATGTACGAGGACAGGATTACTTTTTGCGTAGTTACGACAATAGCTCACCGCCTAGGTATTCGCGTTACTCGACAGCGCTGCACGTTGACTTTCCTCTTGACTATTCGTATGAAACATAACAACGGCGACACGCTATGTCCTGCTGGTTGTTCCGGCAGCGTCTGCAAGATGAGCGGGGACTTTCAGCTCGAAGTACTGGAAAAACTGGGGCGGCTTGAGGCCAAGGTCGACATGATCGTGGGCAATGGTCAGCCGGGAAGAATGCGACTCGCCGAGGATCGTATTACGGCGCTGGAACGCAACGATATCAAGCGGAATGTGTACGACCGCATTGTGACGGCGGCGATTGCGTTCGCGGTGAGCGCACTCATCACGCTACACGATCATTTCCTGCCGAAGTAGCACGAATAAGTCCACAAGGAGAGCAGTTATGGATGCGATGCGGAAACCGCTGCGCGCAATGGGGCTTGTGCCTGGGGTGGTGAACAGCATCGAGGGATTGTTTGGACGGCACAGCGGGCGGGAGAAGAAAGAGTCTGCGATGGCGTTTGTGCTGGCGGCGCTTCACCTTAGGGAATCGGTGGAAAACGGTGAGGTGGTGGATGAAGAGAGGTTCAAGCAAGGGCTGTCGAAGATGATCGACGGCGCGGCGGAGTGTTTGAATGCGTCGGGTTGGGCACAGAAAGAACGGTAGAGCTGGAGTGAGCGACGGCAAACATTGAACCACGGGGAACACAAAGGCAGACAGGGGAAATCGAGGGCGCACTTTAGATATCACTTTTGAAAGAGCTTAGGGAACAATCATGAACTTGTTAAAGCAATACGGGCCTGTGGTGTGCACGCTGGCCGGGACGATTGGGGCGGCGATTCTTACGCCAGCATTCATTGCGGCGCATCCGGTGGCATTTGCGTGGGTTAATGCAGCAGCGCAGTTACTGCATGCGGTGCTGCCATCCATCTTCGAGACGAAAGAGAGTTGAGCATGAAAAGACGGACGACTGTAGTGCTGGCGGGGTTGGTGGCGATGCTGGGTTGTTCTCCGATTGAGAATCGGGCGCGAGATACAGCGGCGGCACTTTCCGGATCTATCATTGCTGCGCAAACCAAGTACCAGGCGAGCTGCGCCGCGAATGCAAATGAGGAAGTTTGTCAACTTATTAACCGTGGGGTGTCGGGGGAGAACGCCTTGATCACCGCAGTCGAGACTTACTGCGGGTGGACGCCTACGCTGGCGCCGCCAGACGCGACGGCGGCGTGCGTGCCTGTGAAATCCATGCAGGCAGGGCTGGAGACGGCGCTCACGAATGCTGCCGCGTTGACATTGGAAATTAAAGGAGCAATCTAATGGGTGCGGCAACTTTGATTAGTCTGGTTCTTACGCTGCTTCAGTCGATTCTTGCTTCGGCGAAGGTTGGGGGAGTTGCTCCTAACATCATTGCTAACATTGAAGCGGCAGCCGCGAGCCTGCTGGCGGTGCAGGGGACACCGGTTACGTTTGCGCAGCTGGAAGGCTTGCGGGTGACGACGAAGTGGTGAGCGAGCTTTCAGCCATCAGCCGTCAGCCATCAGGTTGCGGGACTGATGGCTGACTCATTGATCACACTTAGCGCTTACCCGACTTCTTCGCTCCAGCTCTCTAACGTCTTTTTAACCAGGGCCATGAACTGGTCGGCTACGGCGCCGTCGACGAGGCGGTGATCGTAACCTAGAGTTAGATGGACTACGGAACGGATGGCGATGGAATCGTTGCCATCCTTGTCAGTTACGACCATCGGCTGCTTAGTTATGCCGCCTACGCCCATGATGGCGACGTTGGGCTGGTTGATGATGGGCAAGCCGAAGACGGCGCCGAACTGACCGGGATTAGTGATGGTGAAGGTCGCGCCTTCGACGTCGGCGGGCGTGAGTTTCTTGGAGCGGGCGCGCTCACCGAGATCGGTGATGCCGCGCTGGAGACCGAGGAAGTTGAGCTCGTCGGCATTTTTGAGGACGGGGACGATGAGACCCCACTCGAGCGCGACAGCGATGCCGGCGTTGACGTGCTTGTGATAGCGGATGCTATCGCCTTCAAGGGACGCGTTGGCGATGGGGAACTGCTGGAGAGCGATGATGGCGGCGCGCACGAAAAACGGCATGAAAGTTAGGCGCGCGCCATAGCGCTGTTCGAAACCACCCTTGAGTTTGTTGCGCAGGTTGACGATACGCGTCATGTCGATTTCGAACATGCAGTGCACATGGGCGCTGGTGCGGCGCGACTCGATCATGCGCTGGGCGATAATCTTGCGCATCTGCGACAGGGGGACCAAGTCGCCGGGAATGACAGCGGGGGCGGGCGCTCGCGAAACAGCTGGCGAGGTTGGCTCGGCAGGACGGGCAGGAATGCCCGTCCCCACACGGTGCTCGACGAAATCGAGGACATCCTGCTTGGTGACGCGGCCGCCGGTACCGGTGCCGTGAATCTTTGCGAGATCGACATTATGTTCGCGGGCTAACTTGCGCACGAGCGGGGATGAGCGAACGTCGGAGTCTTCGTCTTCCTCGTGGGCGGAAGCGGGGGGAGCCGGGGGCGCTTGTGGAGGCGCGGAGCTGGCCGGAGAGGCGGGCGAGGGTCCCTTCGACTCACGCTCAGGGCTCGTCCGCGGCACATTGGGGACGGGCGGTGCGGCGGCTTTTGCCGGAGGGGCAACTGACGCCGAAGAACCATTGCCTTCACCGATTACGCCGACGACGGTGTTGACCTGGACGGTGTTGCCTTCGGAAACCTTGATTTCCTGAAGGACGCCGGTGGCGGGGGCAGGATTTCGGCATCGACCTTGTCGGTGGAAATTTCAAAGAGCGGCTCGTCGCGCTGGACCTTGTCACCGGGCTTTTTGAGCCATTTGGTGATGGTTCCTTCAAAAATGGATTCGCCCATCTGGGGCATGACTACATCAGTCGGCATAGTTCCCTTTCCATGAAGCCCGCGGGAATGCAGCGGGACGAGAGCAAGAAAACATTATAGCGAAGGCGGCGTGGGGGGGATGGTGGAGTCACGCTGCGGTTGCAGCTTCCTGTCTCGACCCCAGCGGCTAAAGCCGCGGATTTAGGCGGGGCGCTGACCGCAGCGCTAAAGCGCTGCGCCACCCAAAATCGGTCGAGGCGTCATTAATCGGTGTCAATAAAATGAAAAACTTATACGCAATTTTGTTGCTGGTGGGGACGTGCTGCGCCCAGTCCACGGGGAGTGGCCGCGGTTCGATTTTCGGCAATTTTATCGATGGCTTAGGCGTGGCAGGGGCAGAGGACCTTCCTTTGCCGAATTTTGCCGTGGAGGATGGCTCGCCACTGCAACTCCCGATTGGTGTAAATCCACTAGCCTATCTCAGCGTGGGGAGCCCGACACATACTGTCTATATAGGAGACATGGCGCACGGCTGTCCGAAGGCTCCGGGCGCGAATGGGAGCATTTCGCAGAGTCATTGCACATACACTTCCAACAATCCGGGCGGCGGGGGACCCGATGACTTTACGGCGCTTAATGCGGTTACCTCGGCATGGGACGGGACTTACTGGGATGTGTGGGTGACGCACGGCTCGCACTTCGACAGTTCTACGCCGTGGGTATGGCCTTACGTAGCAGCAACCGGATGGCTGGTGTTTCATTCTGACTGCACGCAGGCTTCGCCCTGCACTGGGACGAACGATCTCGGCTACAATCCGCGCGGACGGCAAGTGTGTTCGCACGGGCCAATGGATCAACTTACGAATCCTCCGCTGCCGAATATGGGCTGGCGGAATCACGGCTGCACCGGCGCGGCGCTCGGATTCCCCTCGACTGCTTCTCCAATTCCCGTGACCTCGGCGGCTTATCCGTTGAATAACCAGAGCGGCTACGACGACATGGCAAACATGTGGACCATCTCGTCTTCCAGCAATGGAGTGGTCACGGGCTCTTACTGCTCAGGCATCCCATCGACTTACTGCTCCAGTTCTGGCGGGCCTTCGCTCGGTTCCGTAATTCAGATGAGCATGGGGCGACACGATTCCAGCACGAACTGTTATGGAGGTTATTGCCCGACCGACGGTGTCAACCACATCGGCATTCAGGACGCGGCGGTTGTTGCCGATCCTGCGGGGAATAACATCATTCCCGTGCAGATCGAGGCTCCAGAGTGGGCCGTGAATCCAAACCCGTCACCGCTCATTCAAGCCTTTGTGAATGCAGCGCCGCACGACATCTTTTTTGATGAAGACTATTTCTCGTCCGACGCGGACGATGATGGCTTCGGCGTCAATCTGATTGCTACCGAGATTGGAGTGGGGTGCGTTCGCTGCTCGTTCAATCACAGTTACTTTGACGGCATTAAGCGCGATGGGAGCGAAGGGCACGTTATTAGCATTGAGCCGCCAGGGCCGACGCAGATCGTGGATAACTGGGTTGAGGGCAACTCGATTGGGTTGTGGGGAGGCGGCGGAGGCACTCCCCCGGTTTGCGCGGACGCGTCGAATCCGTGCAATAACGGCCTGCTAACGCAGAATACGGAGCGTGCCCGCAACCGGCTCACGTACAATCCGCGCTGGTTGCCCAGCCCGGCGGGAATCCAAGCGATTTCCCCAACGGTGACAAGTTGGACGTGCGCCACCGGCGCGCTGGTAATGACGCTCAAGACTACAGCCAGCCTTGGAGAGATTACCGGCGGCATTTACTCCCCCATCATTTACGTCAACCTGCCGGGCTCCGGCGTTAGTCCGCAATGGTACAACGCCAGCGCGTTCAGCCCGGCGTGCGCTTCCAGTTGCACAGCTACCGTGCCCAGTATCACTAGTTGCACCGCTTCGACCACGGCGACGGGCAACATTGCAGGCTTTGCCTATGCGACGCAGAATGCTACGGCGATCACAGTTACCTCGGCGGCGGCACTCAACGCGGACACTTGCGGGTCGTCCACCTGGAGTTCGCTCGAAAACCCCTGCAATCCAATTCAGCACATGAATCCGGTGGCCAAGAACCGGTCCGAGACGAAGGAATCGCAGGGGGTGTGGATGGATGCGGAACTGCTGGAAAACTCGGGTCTCGACGGGCAGGAAGGCCAGCTATGGAGCATGAGTGTTCGCGCCTGCTCGGGGGTTTCCAAATGCAGCAACGGCCAGACCCAGGACATCAACGACTACGCCATCACGAACTCGATTGCCCGCCACGCGACACAGGGAATGATGCGCGACGCGCGCAGCGGGGCAGGGTCGTATGGCTGCTGGAGCGATTCGACTGGCCCATGTTCAGCAGCGACGCAAACGCTAACGAGTGTGGCCTGCGATGCGACCTATAACAATGTCATCGACTTCACATTCAGCGCAAATCCGAACATTTTGAACGCGCAGGGATCCGTGCCGCCCAGCGCCTACACTCCGGCCAACGGCTATCCGGGAGCTTCGACCTTTGCCGGCACCGACGTATATGTCTATAACGCAGGCCCCGATCTGGCTTCGCTGCTGCCGAATGGCTGGTACCAGACGGAAAATGTCAACTACGCCGCGACGATTCCGGTATTTCTTCCGGCGGGAGAAACCTGCACGCCTAGCCACGCGTACACGACCCAGGGCACGATATTGGGAATCAACAACGGAAACGGAGCAGGCGTCTCACCGGGGATGCACCACGCCGTGACGCAGAATAACCTGCTTTACGATCTCGGCAATCACCTGAACTGGAACGGCTCTGGCACCAGCATCCCATCCTTTACTGCCAGTTCGGGCGGCAACAACTATGCCGTTACCGTCATCATGGGTCCGGCAACCGGGACACATTGCACCTCCAGCGGCATGGCCACGGGCACGATCGGGGCAGTCGCGTGCGCCTACATTACGGCGATCAGAGTGTGTGCGGCCGCGACTTATCCGCGTTCGGGTATTCCGGATTGTCCGCTGCTGTTGCAGGCGGAGGGAGGGGACCTGATGAACGTGCAATGTCCGAGCAACACGGCATTCTCAACCGGGGCACCTATAACGGCAGCGAACGGAGGGGGCGCGCCGAACCAACCCGGAGCGAAAGTCATCGACCTAGACAGCAGCGGGCAGCAGTGGTTTACATATATTCCGCAACCGGTGAGTGGCGGGTTGCCGAGCGCGGGAACCACGGCTACGTGTCCTGTCGAGCCACCGAACGGATCATGGACGACGCTCTCGACGGATCAGGGTTCGTCCGGCCTCTACAACAACAACAGCTATCCGAAGACGCAGCAATTTAATCACAATACGGCCGTGGCCATGAACGGAGGCCGCGTCTACGGTGCGTCTTTCGAGACTAACTTGACCTGGGAAAACAGCATCATTGCGGTGCCGGGGACGGGAGATACGGGGCTGCCGGGAGTTGGGACGCAAAGCTGCGGGAGCGGTATGTCCTGCGGCTTTACCTCTCCGGGAAGCGATGTCTACACGGGGACGCCTGCGTCGCCATGCACGGGCGCAACGGGATCAAGTCAAAACTCTACGGGGATTACGAACATGGGTGATCCCACCACGCTGACTTTTCTGGGAATGGCGGTGGCCGGCACAACGCTTACCAATTACCCGATCTGGCAAAGCGACACGCCCAACTGCACGGGATCAACCTACGCGGCCAACGCAAACAGCGCTCCCGCGAACACAGCTACGCCGGGGGCTACGGTTACATGCAGCGGCGCGCCCTGTTCGACCTCGAATTACTCACCGGATTCCATTGGCTTCATCGGGGCGACGAACACGAATACTTACCCGCTGAATCTCAACGACTGGCGGCTTTATGCGGTGTCCTGTAGTTACTGGACCTCACCGGGGCTTACGTGTCCGACGACTGGAGGGATCGACCCCAGTTCTCCGTACAAGGCGGGGAACATCTTTCAGGCGAGCGACGGACTCGATAACGGGATTATTCCGGCGTACATCGCGAATGCGTTTGCGCGAACGCTGCGGCCTTGTCTTCTGGCTTCGGGCTGTCCTACTTACTACCACGATGGACCGCAATATGAGTGGCTGACCTGGAAGTGTGCGGGGACATGCAGCAGTTTCAATGTGTACGAGGACGGCACTTTGGTGCTGACGACTACCAATCTCCATGCGCAGGTCTACGGGTTGGCGGTGGGCTCGTCGCACGCGTGGAACGTCACGAGCGCGAGTGGGACTGTGTTCGGACTTAGCAGTCAGATGTATTAGTGGCGGACGAGGCCCTCAGGGGGTAAAGCCCGCATCCTTCAGGGCTTCCGGCGGTGCGGCTGAAGCCGCGCCCTACCACAAACCACTTGAGCACCAGTTCTAACGTCACATGCAACTTGCTACGGAGCGCGAGTTTCTTGAAGGGATTGAAGCGCGCGTTGTTGCGGACTCTTCATGGTGCGGCCAGAGAGTCTTAAGGAAGGAAAATCGTTGTGAGCTTTGATCATCCAAATGTGCATCGGGAATTTGTCGAATATTCCGAAACGCAGAAGCTGCACGTCGTGGGGGTTTATTCCAACCCATTCCGGTGGCAGCGGCGGCGGGAGAACTTCAAAGACTTTCGCTATCACATGGAGCACAGTCCGAATGTGGTGCTGCATGTGGTGGAGCTGGCGTTCGGCGACCGGCCATGGGAAGTTACAATGGCGGACAATGCGCTCGACTTGCAGCTGCGGACGGACTGCATGCTTTGGCACAAAGAGGCGTTGATCAACCGCGGCGTGGCGGAATTTCCGGCCGACTGGCAGTACGGCGGCTACGTGGATGGCGACTTTCATTTCACACGACATGATTGGGCGCTTGAAGCTGTTCACATGCTGCAGCACCATAGTTTTGTCCAGCTCTTCAGCAGCTACGCGGATTTGACGGGAGAAACGGCAACGAGCGCGGGCGGGCATCGTCCTTATCGGATGAGCGCTTCGTTTGCCTGGAATTATCAGCACCCGCGGGAGTTTGTTCAGAGCCGTGCGCGGAGCCTGACGGGAAATCGGAAACAGGATTCGTATGTTCAGGCCGAACCCTTGCGTGCGGCGGCGACAACGAGTGCGTTTCCGTTCGGATATGCTCCGGGCGCGACCGGGGGAGCGTGGGGGTGGCGGCGCGACGCGTTCGAGGCGACGGGCGGGCTGCTGGATATCTGCATCCTGGGCAGCGGGGACTGGCATATGGCGTTTGGGTTGGTGCAGGCAACGAACGTCGCGGCAGAAATGAAGCGCTGCACGTCGGGGTATATCAAATCCGTTCTTGGATGGCAGGAGCGGGCGAAGAAGTTACAAGCGACCGAAGGGCGGTCTCCGATCGGGTGCATCGACAACTTCGCAACGCACGCTTTTCATGGGAATAAGGCGGCGCGAGCGTATGGCGAACGATGGACGGTGCTACAGAAACACGACTTCGATCCGGCCACGGATTTGATGCGCGATTATCAGGGAATTTGGCGGTGGGCGGGCAACAAGCCGAAGTTGCGCGATGACGTGATGAGCTACTTTTTGGCGCGGTCTGAGGATGGGCCGCTGTTGCTGGGGGATGCGCCGCTGTAGAAATGCTCGCGGGAGTCGTGGAGGCGGGGGCGGGACGCCGGCGCTACAGTCGGACTTTCGTATTTGGAGCAAAAGAAAAAGCCGCAGTCAGCTGCGGCTGTTTCTTCACTTTTCGCTCTTGCGCCCGTTTATGCGATTACGCAGGAGCCGATGACTTAGTTGTGTTTGTCTTTGTAGATCGACTTGCTGATGCGGTTCTGCTGGCGGTTGATGCCCTTCTGCTCGGCCTTGGTGAGATGACCGTTGTGAGCCGCCATATCTTTTTGCTCGCGATTCTGCACGCTCGCCTCACGCTTTTCGAGGTTGGAGGTCTGCTGCGCGCTCAGCTTGCCGCTCTGCACGCCATTGGCGATGCGCTGCTGCTGGTTTTCTTCGCGACCATTGACCTGGTTCACGCGCGGATGGCCGGGATCAACGACGCCGGGGCCGGCGCCAGAGGTTGAGGTTTGAGCAGAGGCGGAGCCGGCAAGCAGCAAGCCACCAACTGCCAGGACTAAGAGCGAATTCGTGAATGTATTTTTCATGTACGTGGAAACCCTCAGAGGAAAGATTAGTTGCGGCAGGGTGTAGGGGCTACGTCACGGAAGGACTAGGCCGGGAGCGGCAGCGCATGTAACTGCGTCGTTCTGCATCCTATAAGTCTCCTTTCTATTGCCCGGGTATATACGACTCCCCACTCGCTCGGCTCCCGCGCGTGTTACTCAAGTAACATTTCGTCGCCGTTCCTCTCCAATTGACAATCTTGCCGATTCTTTTCCATGAAAAAGGGCTTGCTGATTGCCGTGGTGGTTGGGGCCGCACTCCTGGCTCGATTGGGTATCGCGGGGAACAGATGAGGCTGAGCGAGTTCTACCTTTCCTTCGGCGGCCGGAGAAGGTGGTGCAGGCGAGGGCGACCGCAGCGGTGACGCACTGGTGGGTGGCACTGTGGCAAAAATGAGACACCGCAGATTTTGCGCGAACGGTCCGGAATCGGGAAAAAATGTCGCGGGCGGTTTTCCAATTGAAAATCGCGGCAGGGGGCTGTTGTAGACTGAGACAATTCCCGCTGCGGGAGGGGGTCCCGGCTGGAATCCCGATCTGGTTGGGCAAGCCATTGAGGGGACGATGTTTAGGATGGCAAACTGCTTACGTACTCCTTTTGTAACTTGGACTTACGGGTGATTCCGGCCTATTGTTGGGAAGACGGTGAATCCACGGGATTCGGCCCCTGGCGTGCATTGGGTTGTTAGTTAAGGGCAAAAGTCTTAAACCACCGGGTGCGCAGGGGAATACGGGGAAAACTCGAGGGTTTAACGTAACTTCATAGTCGGGACCGGGTTCCTTTTTGAGAAGAGCAATGACGAAATTGGGAAAATTCTGGTTGTTGGCGGCTGCGGTGGTGGTTGGCTTGGCGGTTGCGGGCGCTGCGCAGAGCGTGCAGTACGGGATGGCGGCTACTGCGGTTGCGGTCAGCGTGGGCAATGGTTCGATTGCGGCCACTGATACCGATAACGAGCCGAGCGATCCAATTTTGACCATCCGCACGCGCGTGGACGAGGTTAACGTGCTGTTCATTGCCACGGACCGGCACGGAAAGTTTGTGCGTAATTTGAATCAGAGCGATTTCTCCATCTTCGACGATCACAAACCGGTGGAATCGATCCTAAACTTCCGGCGAGAGACGGACCTTCCCATCGAACTGGGCCTGCTGATGGATGTGAGTGGGTCGGTGGAAGGGCGCTTCGCGTTTGAAAAGGAAGCCGCGACGGGATTTCTTCAGCACATTATTCGCCCCGGGTATGACAAGGCGTTTGTCGTGGGCTTCAACAAGGAGAGCCACCTGGCGCAGGACTTCACGGACAAGGTGCCGGCACTGGCGGCGGGCGTGCAGCGACTGAGGAATGGCGGCGGCACGGCGCTGTATGACGCGATTTATAAGGCCTGCAAAGAAAAGCTCGCGCGCGAGCACTCCGACCATCCCATACGCAAAGCGATTATCGTGGTCAGCGATGGCGAGGACAATCAGAGCGAGGTTACGCGGGCGCAGGCAATTGAGATGGCGCAGCGGGCCGAAGTGCTGATTTATGCCATTTCGACGGACGACAGCGGGCTGATACTGCGTGGCGATAAGGTGCTTGAAGATCTGGCCTCGGCAACCGGCGGGCGGGCCTTTTTTCCATACAAGATGAAGGACATCACGCACTCGTTTGCGGCGATTGAAGACGAACTGCGCAGCCAGTATGCCGTGTCATACAAACCTTCGGATTTCAACGCCGACGGACGGTTCCGGTCGATCGAGATCACGACTCTGAAAAAGGACCTGCAAGTGCGCGCCCGGCGCGGGTATTACGCTCCGCGGCAGTAGACACCCCCCTACAAACAATCAACCGGATCGCAACCGCAACTGGCAGCTTCCGCGAGTTCACGACGTCGCCCGGCTTGCACTGCGGGTGTACAATTGCCGCCGTTCCGAAGTCAATGCGTTCTGAAGTCGCAAAGGAGACTCTCTATGAAACGAATGACGTGGCTTGGGGTAGGAACATGTTTGATGGCAGGGTGTTTGGGGGCAGTGGCGCAGAACTCGGGTGGCAATGCGCCGCCGAAGATCCTCAGTGTTGCGCGGGAGTGGACGAAACCAGGGAAGAACGGGATGTCGCACGAGAAGACCGAAAGTGCCTTTGTCCAGGCGATGACAAAGGCCAAGTGGCCCACGCACTACCTGGCGGCGGAATCGCAGTCGGGCAAACCGCGCGTTCTCTTCTTTACTGGCTACGACTCGTTTGAAGCGTGGGAAAAGGACATGAAAGCAGCGGAAAAGAACGCGGCTTTGTCGGCAGAACTCGATCACGCGAACGCGGCCGATGGCGAGCTGCTTTCCGACGTGGACCTGGGCGTGCTGGTGTATCGCGAAGACATGAGCTTGCGGCCGAACGTCGATATCCCGCACATGCGGTACTTCGAAATTTCGCGGTTCCACGTCAAGCAGGGACACGACAAAGACTGGGAGGCACTGGTCAAGATGTACCAGTCGGGCTTCGAGAAAGTCGAAGGGGCCCATTGGGCGATGTATCAGAGCGTGTACGGCCGGGAGGATGGCACCTACATTGCTTTCAACCCGATCAAATCGGCTGCCGAGATTGACCGGGAGTTCATGGGGGACTGGCCGAAGTTCGAGGCGGCGCTGGGCGAAGACGGCATGAAGAAGCTGAATGAGCTCATGGCAACCACCTTGGACACGAGCGAGACGAACCTGTTCACGTTCAATCCGCGGATGAGCTACGCTTCGGAAGACTGGATCAAAGCCGATCCGGATTTCTGGAAGATCAAACCGGCGGCAGCGGCGGCGAAGCCGACCAAGAAAGCTGCGGCGCAGTAAAGCCGTACTGCCGCGAGGAATGGATTGCTGTGCCCACGGGAAACTTCGATACCGTGGGCACAGCCCCTGAAGGGGCGGTTGATTTCCAGGACGTGCGGAATCGTTAAAGCGATACCCTGATACAAATCCTAATTTTTCAACAAACTGTAAAGCCGCTGGGGCGGGTTCTGGCGGCTAGGCTGAAGCGATGCCATTTCAAATCGTCCGCGAGCCGACCTCATCAGAGATTCCGTAAGGGCCGGATTTCCGGATCAAGCACATCCAACTGTGAGGTTAGTCACGACCGGGAGTATTCACGGTCACCGCCGCAGGTTCGAAAACACCCCAAAATAAATTAGCGTTTGCCGGACGGATTCGTGTCTCTGGAGACGGTATGCCGCATTCCAGGATTGAGATCATAAATATGCTGAAGAAAGAGCTGGCATTTCTGGAACACGGAGGCTACGGCGGAAGATCGCCCTGGCGGCCGGTTTCGATGTTCCTTGATTCCCCGTCTTGTCCTAACCGTTTGGATGAGGAGCGCAGCACACCGTGCTCGCAGTGCTGGCTGTTTGAGTTCGTGCCGGAGCGATTTCACCAGGAGATGGAAGCCTGTCACTTTATCCCCTTGAATGCTGCCGGCGAATCGGTACACAGCATGAGCCGGCAGTACACGACAGCCGAGGTAGAGGCGGCACTGAAAACCTGGCTCGAGGCCGAGATTAAGCATCTCGAGGCGCTCGAAAAAAAGTCGGCGCGGGGCAGCAACTGAGAAATCCAGCCGCTGGGGCCTGCGACCCGGCAGCCTGAAGTAGGAGTTTTGCCGCGTTGTCCCACGCGGAGTTGTGAGGTCTTATGATTACGAATTGTGTTAATCCCACCTGCCGAGTTCCCTTCAGTCATTTGCGCGAAGGCCGCATCATCACCGTGGATCGCGTCCTGAATGGAGCCGCCGCGCGGAGAGCCGAACACCCAACAGAGCAGTACTGGCTGTGCGGGACGTGCAGCAAGTCGTTCAAGGTGGTGGTCGAGGACGGAGGCGTCTCGACGGTTGCGATGGAGGCGGAGACGGCGCTCGCGGGATAAGGAACCAACCCCGCCGCTTCGGTGAGTGCGTGAGAACTGGTTCGTCCCTCCGGGGCTTGAGTTGCTCTTCCCATTTTCCCCGCGCCGAGGCGCAGGGCTAAGTTAGCTCGCCCCTCCGGGGCTTGATGCAATTACACTTCGCTCCACCGCGATTCACGAAAACGAGTCCTCACGCGCAAACCAAAGCTCCGACTGATCCTATTTGTTTGCTGGGTTGGAGCCTAGATCCTGCGGGAAGATCTTCAGCGAGACCTCGCGCGAGTGCGACGAGGTTTTGTTCCCTTCATCCATTGAGTTTTCGATGAGAGTTCCCTTCAGCACATAGTAGGCTTCGTCGCCGGGATTTTTGCCGGCGCCGCGCTCGACTGTTCCGCGAAATTCGTACGAGACGCCGTGGACGGTTTCGGTGGCAAAAGTCAGCCGCGTACCATCGATCGTGCCCTGTCTAAAAAAATGGTCGAGGAAAACGCCGCGATCGCTTTCCGTGTCGCCGTAGCGGGAAACGAAGCCGGTGACGCGTCCCTGTTTTTCGACGTTGACCTGCACAAACTCGCCATCGCGCAAAAAACTGTACATGCCTGAATAGTCGGGGCCTGAGGGTTGGGCAGGCCGCGGGGGCGAGTTGTGCGTTTGTGCTGGGGTCAGAATGCACGCGCAAAGGATGAAGCTGGCGAACAACATGTTCGACCTTAGACCGTGGATTGGCATGGGGACCTCGAAACCGGAATTCGACTTGGCAACGCTCTGCGACAATCTTAATGGAGAGTCGTGCGGCGGTGAACGAGGAGTCTCGAGCTTAGGCTGCTGGTGCCTAGTGAGCCTCCGCCCAGTGGCTCGATGGCACAACCGGCATGTTATCGTTGGGCGGATGCGCCATGCCGATGCGAAGTGCCGTCGGCTAGTGGTTGGCGGCACAATGCGGCGTACACCAAGGAGAACCATGTCTCGTCACCTTCGCGCTTTCTGGCCGCTTCTGTTCGTTTTTTCACTGCTCCCTGTACAGGCGCTGGACGAAGCGCCGCTGGACGGCTACTCGACGCAGAATTCGAAGAGTGAGCGCTCGTGGGAGCGGCAATTCCGGGCGTTGCCGGAGCCAGACAAGCTGCGTGCCTACATGCAGCGGCTTAGCGCACGGCCACATCATGTGGGCTCGGCCTACGACCAGGACAATGCGCAATGGATCCTGGCGCAATTCAAGAGCTGGGGGCTGGAGGCACGCATCGAAAGCTTTGACATACTATTCCCGACTCCCAAGAAGCGCGTGCTGGAGATGATTGAGCCGTCGCGCTTCGTCGCCAAGCTGCAGGAGCCTGCGCTCGCGGTTGACCCCACTTCTTCGCAACAAAGCGAGCAGTTGCCGACCTACAACGCCTACTCGGTGGATGGCGACGTTACGGCGCCGCTGGTGTACGTGAATTATGGCTTGCCCGAAGACTACGAAAAACTGGAGCGGCTGGGCATTTCTGTGAAGGGAGCGATTGTGATTGCGCGGTACTACCATTCGTGGCGCGGGATCAAGCCCAAGGTGGCGGCCGAGCATGGCGCCATTGGATGCATTATTTATTCCGAGCCGCGCGAGGACGGTTATTTCGAAGATGATGTTTTTCCCAAAGGGCCGATGCGGCCCCCCGACGGCGTGCAGCGCGGCAGCGTGATGGATTTTCCTTCGAGCTTTCCGGGCGACCCGCGCAACTTCGACCGGGGCGATCCCAATGCACCCCGCTTTACGGCGCAGAATGCGCCCAGCATCAGCAAAATTCCGGTGCTGCCTATTTCCTACGGTGACGCGCAGCCGCTGCTGGCTGCTCTTGGCGGGCCGATGGCGCCGGAACGATGGCGGGGCTCGCTGGCGATTCCCTATCACGTGGGCCCCGGCCCCGCGAAGGTCCATCTGGTGGTCGAGTCGAACTGGGACGTGAAGAACGTGAACGACGTCATTGCCACCATTCCGGGAACGGGCGAGGCAGACGAGTGGATCGTGCGCGGGAACCATCACGATGGGTGGGTCAACGGGGCGATGGATCCGATCTCAGGCCAGATCTCGCTGCTGGAGGAAGCGCGGGCGCTTGGCGAGCTTCTCAAGCAAGGGTGGAAACCGAAGCGCACCATTATTTATTGTGCGTGGGACGGCGAGGAACCCATGCTGCTTGGCTCAACGGCTTGGGCGGAGGCCCACGAAAAGGAACTGGTGCAGCACGCGGCGGTATACATCAACACCGACAGCAACGACCGCGGCCGCTTGGACCTTGAAGGCTCGCATTCCCTGGAGCATTTCCTGAACGGCGTGATGCGCGATATAGAAGACCCGGAGAGCAAGCTGTCGGTGTGGCAACGCAACCATCTGACCGGCATCCGGCACGCGAAAGATGACGACGAGCGCAAAGAGCTGCGATCGCGCGCCGATCAACGCATTGGAGCCCTTGGGTCGGGCACGGACTACACGGCTTTTGTCGATCATCTCGGCATCGCGTCGGTGAATGCAGGATACGGCGGCGAAGATCCGGAAGGCATCTACCATTCCATCTATGACGATTTCTACTGGTATACGCATTTTGGCGATCGCGATTTCGTTTACGGGCGGGCGCTGGCGCAGACCATCGGGACGGCGGTGATGCGAATGGCCGATGCCGACGTGTTGCCCTATCAGTTCAGCAATCTGGCGGACACGGTGCATGTATATCTGAAAGAGCTTCAGGATTTGCTGAAGAAGAAACAGAACGAGATCAAGGAGCGCAACACGGAGATCGACGAGGAAGTGTTCCGGGCGGTGTACGATCCGCGGCACCCCACGGTGGCGCCGCCTAAAGAAGAAGTACCGCCGTTCTTGAATTTCGCGCCGATGGCGAACGCTGCCGATGCGCTGGCGCAGGCCGCTGAGCGATACGACAAGGCGCTGTCTGCGGCACGCAAAGACGGCCAGTTTGCCGCGACGGATGCGCAGCTACACGAGCTGAACCTCAAGCTGATTGAGAGTGAACGCAAGCTCACTGACCCCGCGGGATTGCCCCGGCGTCCCTGGTACAAACACGTGCTGACCGCGCCGGGCGTTTATACGGGCTACGAGCCCAAAACTGTCCCGGGTGTGCGCGAGGCGATCGAACAGAAACACTGGGCGGAAGCCGACGAGCAGATTGAGCAAGTTGCAAAGGTGCTGCAGGGAGAAGTGGAGTTGATCGATTCGGCCGCGAAAGAGCTGGCGAGTTGGGCGGCTGCGCCGTAGCATAGCGCTTCGAAAACATGAACTAGCGGCCTGAACTGCTGGCCTCGTTCCCGTATAATCGTCCTAATTGCCATCCCGGGCAAACCGCCCAAGCGCCCCCGATCCTGCCTGCGGGGCGTCATTACGGGACCTGGCTGGAAGGCGTTCGTATCCGCGGATGGAGATTCCTGCAAAGAAGCTCGTGAAGTTGCTGGTCGAGCATGACCCGGCGAGCGCTGAATTCCGCGATGGCATTCGCGAGACGCTGCGTGCGCGTTCTTCGGCGCAGATTCGCGGGCGGGAATTTGACCTGTGGAAGGATGTATTCGTCGAACAAAAGCTGCCGTGGGAACGATTGCTTCTATCCGCAGTGCTGCATGTGGTGGCGCTTAACCTAGTGTTGCTGTTCTCGATCGCGTGGCTGCGCCAGCAGAGGATTCTGGAGTCGGCTCCATTTGACCGTTCGTCGGTGATCACGTATTCGCCGGAGGAGTATCTGCCTCCGCTCGACACGGGTGCGGCGGAAGCGCCGAAGGCACAGAAGGGTGATCCGGTGTATGCCAAGCAGCCGATTCTTTCGGTTCCCCGCGAAGCGGATAACCATTCGCAAACCATTGTTGCGCCTCCCAATTTGACGCTTGACCACGATGTTCCCTTGCCCAACATTGTGGCAACCGGGGCCATCGCTCCCGTGGTGCCACTGAATGCAATCAGTTCCCTCGCCAGCCGCACCAAGGCGCCCGAGCAGCAGGTTGTGGCGCCGGCGCCGGAAGTTGATTTCGCACGCGACCGCGTGACGCAGGCGGCGCTCAAGTCGGACATCGTTCCTCCGCCTCCGGAAGTAACGCACGGGCGAGCGCCGGGTCCGACTGGACCGGAAACCGCGGTGATCGCGCCTCCGCCGGAGCTGACCACGCCGAAGGGACGGGTGGCGCAGATCAATGTTGGACCGAGCACTGCGGTTGCGCCGGCTCCGCAACTCGCGATGGCGGAACAACACGCGCTGTATGCACGCGGCCAGGGTGGCGGGAAAGACTCGCTGCCGGAGAGCGCGACACCGGTGGCGCCTCCGCCGAGCGTGGCGGGAAGCGCGGGGAGCGGCGGCGGACAGGGGCGGCTGATCGCGTTGAACATTCATCCGGTGACGCCGACTGGGCCGGTCGTCGTTCCCGGAGGGAATCGTCGCGGGAGCTTTGAAGCTGGTCCGCGCGGGAAATCTGGCGCGGCGGGGACGCCGGATGTTGCCGGGTCGAACTCATCGGCAAATGGCAGCGGCCAGAATGGCCGCAACGGTTCGCTACCGGCAGGGCTTCACGTTGGACCCGGTCCGGGAGCTAGTGATGCAATTGCGCGGGATGGCGTGTCTGGAGAGGGCGACCCGGGTGAAGTGGCATCGGCGGCACCTGCGGTTGTGGGCCGGCGGGCTGCGTCCGCGATTTCCGATGACAAGGTGACTGACGTTGATCGGCAGGTATTCGGAGACCGGCGGCTCTACGGCGCGACTCTGAACATGCCGAATTTGAATTCCTCTACGGGAAGCTGGGTGATGCATTTTGCGGAGCTGGAACCGGATCCGAAGCAAAGTGAGTTGCTGCAACCGCTGCCAACGGAGAAGTCCGATCCCGGTTATCCGCTGGAATTGATTCGCGCGAACGTTCATGGCACGGTCACGCTCTACGCCGTCATTCATGCCGATGGGGGCGTTGACGGGATTCGCGTCCTTAATAGTCCGGATGATCGGCTGAACGGCTGGGCGATGAGCGCTCTGGCGGGATGGAAGTTTCAGCCAGCTTTGCGAGCGGGAAAGCCGGTGGCGGTGGAAGCGGTGGTGGAGATTCCGTTCCGGGTGCGGAAGGGATTCTGAGTGCGCGTGCCAGGTGTCAGGTCTCCGGAAAGACGCGCCAGCCAAAATCAGTTTTTCGTCGGACTGGTAGGGAATGTTGGTGCGAGCTAGGGAGTCTTGGCCGCTGACTTTTCTCCGGGCAGAGCTACCGAGACGGCGGGATTTGCGCATACTTCGTAATAAGAACGATCGGTCCAGTGCAGGATGGATAAATCGCGGATGTCCACCTGGGGAACCCGGCTTCTGCGAATCGCGATCTTCCGAAACGCACCGTTCGCGATGGGCACCGTGCCGATGAAGAACTCGCCGTCGCGATCCACCCATGGGCCGCCGAAACCGGGGGTTTCGAGGTTGGCCGCCCAGTGCGTGAGCGAGATTTCCTGCTGCAGCTTGGAAAAGGCCGCTTCGCTCAAGCAGATCCCGCCGACGTTGTAGTTGAGGCGCAGGTCTTCGCTGACCTCCGCGCCCGCTCCGCCTTGATTGCCGCCGATCTGCACCGTGTAAACCTGAAACACGCCGGCCTCATCCGCCAGGCGTTTGCGGACACGCTTGCTGCAAGAGGAAAGACGGTCGCTTTCGTTGATCGCGTCGGAGATCATGATGCGGTGTTCGCCATCCATCAAGTAGAGCGGCGCAGAATTCTGATACGCGATTCCCAGGCCTACTTCCATCGGCGGCAGCCCGGAGTTGCGCAGCAGGTCGTTGTAGGTGTGCAGCAGGCTGACAATCTCCCATGCCAGCACGCAGGCGCGGCTCACGGCGAGTTGGACTTCAGCTTCCCGCTGCAGCAACGCAACGATAATCGCGTCGCCTTCCAAGAAGACTTTCTGCGCGCCGTATTTTGCGAGCAGCTTGTTGACCGGATCGTAGAAATTCAAGCTGAAGTAGGAAGCGGCATTCATGCCCTTCTCCATCAGCGAGCGCGTTAGGCGGGAGGAATCGCGGACGTCCGCCTTCAGGATAACGTGATCGAGCACGCGATCTTCGCCCGGCTTCTGGTCCTCGGGCGGCAGAAATTCGTAGAGCATGCCGTTGAGCGTGGAAAGCTTGCGGACCTTGTCGTCTGCGATCAGATTAATGCTGTCGAAACCGGCGCTGACGGCCTCAAGTCCGCGCAAATCGCGGTGATAGCAGAACAGATCGCGCAGCAGGCGCGCCGCAAAGCGGGTGCGCTCGCTACCACGGCAAGAGGCGACACGGCCGATGGCAGCAAACAGCCGGTCGGAGTGCAGCCGGCCTTCGGCGATGATTTTTTCCACGCGCTCGGCTTCTGCGCCGTCAATCAGCGCGTTCTTGAGTTGCTGGGGATTCACGCGGGGAGCGTATTCGGCGAGCAGAGGAACCGCTTCGTAGGAAGCGATCACATGCGGCAGCAGGCCTTCGCGGTGAAGCTGGCGGGTCCACAGTTCGAGACGGTCCTTCCGGTTTCGATCCTCCGAGGTCGCGTCCTCGCCGTTGCCGGTTCCAGCGAGCGCAGTCGCATTGTCCGGGACATTCAGCGCCTGTTCGAGGTTTTCGTCGGCAACGCCGTCCCCATAGCCCAACTGGCGGAGGAAATCGAGCGCAAGGTGGCGCAGAATGGAAAAACGGTCCGGGTCCCTTTCGAAGTTTCCGAACATGTAATAGTGTTCGGCGCACAGGTAATCGTCGCGCCCGTCTTCGGTGAAAATCAGCGGATTCAGAAAAAGGCGGTAGGTGTCGGCGGCCAATTCGCCGAGCAGGGCGCGGCGCGTGCGGGCCAGCGTTTCCTTTTCGATATCGCGAAGCACGCGAAATACTTCCTGCCCGGCGCGCCGGATAATAATTTTCTTGCGCGCATGGAATAGCGAAACGCGCTCCTGCGCGTGCATCATGCTGGTCTGCCGCAAGCCCTCCAGCGCCTTCGACTTCATGCGGCACTGCTCGAGGATTTTCAAGAATTGAACCTGCAACTCGGAACGAATGAACTTCAGCACAGCCAGCCGCCCAAGCAAATCGATGGAGGGATTCCCTTCCGCTTTGGCACGCGTGAGGATCGCCTGGTGAATTGAGATCAGGCCGGTCTTCAGGTCGGCAGCACCGGATTTGCGGGCGTTCGTTGTACTCTCGGGCTGTTGGAACTGCGACCGGTTGGCGGCGGGAACGTCCATCTCCAGCAGTGCGTCGACCTCGCCAAACCGGCAGAGGTAGCGTGCCAGATGGAAACTCAAGTCGGCACTGATGCGGGGACTCAGAAAAACGTCGTAACGGAGATTATCTACGCCCAGTTGCAAATCGCTGAAAGCGAGTACGGGCCGCTGATAGCGGAGATCGGGAAGGCTCGGCACCTCGGAACTGCGCAACCGGAAAATCGGGACTTTGGGCATGGGCCTATTTGCAGCGGGGAGTTGCGGCGGCGAGCAGCCGGCGCCGCGACCGGCATCGGAGCCGTCAATCTGCCCGCAAACTACTGAAACAACAACGTTAAAGAGCAGACTAGCATGGAGAAGAGTAGCGGAAAAGTTACCGTAGTTTCGGACCCTGTGCGCCCCGTCAGTGCGCGGCAGCGCTTTCGGTCTTCTCGCCTGATTGTATTTTGTCCCGCGACCGCGGGATCAGTTTTTGGACCCTCAACCGGCGCGGAAATCGCGCACATCGTCTCCGGCTTTGAACAGCGGGCGTGGCGCTGTTTGTTGCGCACGGGCAAGCTTCGCGCTCACTTCTTCGACTTCCTGCTTCACCCATCCCACGCTGGAGATTTCGAGCGTGCCGTCCTGACCGATCAAGAACAGCGTCGGCACGTTGGTTAGTCCGTAGGCATTCGAAACGGCGTATCCGTTGGGATCGTCGAGGAGCGTGCGGAACGTCACGCCGTACTCTTTCAAGAAGGCGGCTGTGTCGCGGGCGTTGTCCTGGGAGATGCCGACGATGGTGACTTTCTGGTTGCTAAAGGCTTTGTGCAGCCTCTCGAAGAACGGGAACGCGTACTGGCAAACCGGACATGAAACCTTGAAGAAGGCCGCGACCACAGGCCCTTGCTGCAGTGCCGACTGCAACGAAAACTTGCTGCCGTCGACTGCGGATAGCGAAAAATCAGGTGCTTTGGTTCCGGCCGTCAATGCCGCCATGTTCTTCGGACCTCCAAATAGATGATTGAGCCATTTCATCGGAGAAATGCCTCGCTCCATTAGATTATGCCGTCGGCCTTCAGGATTTTTCGAGTGAGGCCGGTAATGGGCAGCGTTGGGATTTGGTCGATTGCGATCCAGTTTCCGCGCGGGCGGGGCGCGCTGCCTTTATGCGCCCAGTTCCGCAGCACATGAATAGTGTAGTCGGTGACGGTGATGGAATGGCGGAAGGTTCGCCAGTGGGCTTCTTGGGCCAATGCGTGCGGGAGTTCGGTCCACTGCGGCAGTTCCCACATACCTGCCATGAGAGACGCCGTCTTTGGGCGGCGCACCATACGCACCTGGCCGTCGCGGCGATCGAGCGCGCACCAGATTTGCTTCTTCGTTAGGCGGGCTGCGGTGTTTGGCCGTGGGATTTCGCCTTGCGCGCGACACCATTGGCGAATAGGGCAAATGATGCAGCGCGGTTCACGCGGCCGGCACACGGTCGCGCCCAGCTCCATCATTGCCTGATTGAAGTCTCCGGGATGTGATGGCGGGAGCAACTCTTGCGCGCGCTGCCAACTTTGCTTCGCAGTCAGGACGCGTCCGGCTAATCGTTGCAGCACGCGTTCTACATTGCCATCCACGACTGCTGCCGGTTCTCCGAATGCGATGCTGGCAATCGCGGCGGCCGTGTAACGACCGATGCCGGGCAGTTCGCGCAAGGCCTCGGAAGTTTGTGGGAAGTAGCCGCTGTAGTGCCCCACAATTTCGCGTGCACATTGATGAAGCATGCGCGCGCGGCGGTAGTAGCCCAGACCGCTCCAAGCAGCGAGGGCGTCGTCTTGCGAGGCGGCGGCGAGGGCGGAGATATCGGGGAAGCGCTCGAGGAAGATTTTGTAATGCTCGAGAACGGCATTGACCCGGGTTTGCTGCAGCATAATTTCCGAGAGCCAGATCGCGTAGGGATCGCTGGTGCGGCGCCAGGGCAAATCACGCGAGTTCGCCTCATACCACACTAACAGTGCGCGGCGGCAATGGCCGATGCTGCCGCCTGCGATCGGCGGAACGTGTTGGCTTTTTACCGCCATGGACTTGGCCGCAGGCATCACTGGCTTATACTGTGCGCGATGACGATCCAGCCTGCCTTCTGCTGCTGCCAAACCGTCATCATGTGTTGCGGGATGAGAGGAAGCGGCGCGGAGTCGGCTGTTCCCTTCAGCGTGATCGTGTAGGCCACTACCATCGTGTTCCCGTTCAGTTCGGTATTCAGGTTTCCAATCGAGTAGTCGTGCAATTGCCATTGCCGATATTGCGCAAGAGCCGCATCGCGATCCAGAGTTCCTTGCGGAGTCACGCCCGAGTAATTCGATGCCATGACTCGCTCGATCTCGACCCAGTTGCGCGCCGCTACATTCTTCCAGAAGACCCGCTCGAGGCCCTCGCCGCCGGTCGCGTCCGACATGGAACGCGCCGGGTGCTCCCCGTAAAACGTACAGGCTGGCGCGAATACTATTGTGAGCATCGACGCGACTGTCAGCGCGAGCATCCAACAGGAAAGGGGTAGCACGGCAGGCTGCAAACGCATGGCGAGATTGTATCGCGACCGGACCGGATCTCCGCGCAAGGGACGTAGCACCGCAGATTCGCGAGGATTGACCGGCGGGCGAAAGCTCGGGATAATGAAAAGGCTTGGCAACCGCGACATTTGCGTGAACACGAATCTGCGCCCGCAGAATCTATATGACCGAATTCGACCGCAAGGTGGAAGAAGCTTCGGCGCGCCTGAATCGCTCGATGGCGAATCTGGCCGAGACGCTGGAGAAGGAAACAGCGGAGCTCGTCACGTATTTGAACGACGAGGTGGTACCGGCGGTGCGGTCCCACTCCTCGAAGGCATTACGCCATGCAGCGGGGAAACTCTCCGAATTCGCAGAGTTCATCGAGAAGCAGCGCAAGAATTCGTGAACCGCGACACTTTCCGAGATACGCCGCTCCGACTAACGCTGTGCCTGCTAGCCGCGGCCATGCTTGGCGGCTGCACACATAAGCAGACGCCGGTGCAAGTGCCGTCGCCTCCTGCTATCTCCGGGCAGAAACCTGCGCCGCCCGCAGAGCCTGCAAACCGGGCCGGAGATAAGACCGGGGGCGTCGCGGGCAAGCCGATCTTTGAACAAACTGGACTGGCGAGCTGGTACGGCGCTCCGTATCACAACCGGCGCGGCTCGAACGGCGAAGTCTACGACATGAATGCGATGACCGCCGCGCATCTTACGCTGCCGCTGGGTTCGATTGTGCGCGTGACCAACGTAAAGACCGGGCACTCGGCAGTGGTGCGTATCACGGATCGCGGGCCATTTGTGGAAGGACGGATCCTCGATCTTTCGTTAGCTGCCGCCAGGGCGCTAGACGTCTACTTGCCCGGCACGGCCAAGGTCCGCATGCAAGTCCTCGAGGCTCCCGCGTCTCTCGACACAGGCGGGCGCTGGGCCGTGCAGATCGGCGGATTCCCTGGGGAACAAAATGCTGAAGAAGTTGCGGACCACCTGCAACGGCGCTATCAAACCGCGAAAGTGTTGAAGTTCGCGAGTCCAACGGGCGATTGGTGGGTGCGCGTCCGGGTGCGCGACGACGATCGTGGGCGCGCGGAGGGCATGCTCCAGGAAATGCAGCCTTCTGAAGCTCCAGCGTTTCTTGTGCGTCTCGATTAGAAACGGTTTGATCGAGATAGTACTTCGCAGCGCTACACCGTCCCTATTTCTAGTCTCTACTTACTAATTGGCAGTTATTGAAAAGTGGTGTTATTGTTATGAGTCCGAAAGAGCGGAACATTCCCCAACTTAGTAGCCCGAGGACGATTCTTTCGGGCCGCGGGAAGTGATGTTATGGCTGACTGTTTATTCTGTCGCATTATCCGCGGCGAAGTGCCCAGCAAGAAGGTGTACGAAGATGAACACACCTTCGCCTTCGAAGATTTGAACCCCCAGGGGCCGACCCATGTGCTCGTCATCCCGAAAAAGCACATTGCGGGGTTGAAGGAAGCAAAAGGCGAAGACGCCGAGCTTATTGGCCGCTGCCAGTTGGCTGCAGCGCAGATCGCTCGCGAGCGTTCTATCGAGGACGGTTATCGCACCGTGCTGAACGTGGGGCCGCGCGCGGGACAATCCGTCTTTCACCTCCACGTGCACCTCTTGGGCGGACGTCCGTTGCACTGGCCACCGGGGTAAAACCGATCCCTGAAGTTAGGTGCGCGGTCCTCCAGGAGCAACGGCCCGAACTTCCCTAGGCCGTGAAGGCCAGTCTTCTCCCTCGGTGCAGTCTTCGCGGGTGGGCGTCCTCTTTCTCGTTCTGGCTTACAATTTGGAAATGGCAAATCTGACATTGGTGTATGGCCTGCGCCTTTTGCCCGCCGATGAGGTCGCCGAGGTTGGCGACGCAGCCGTAAAACTCAAAAACGGCCGGGAAGCGCGCGTCACCATGCACATCCTTGAGGGTGGCAAGGAAGAAATCGAAAAGCAGCTTAGGACCAGCCTGTCTGCGTTTTTTGATTTCTATCCGGAAATTTAGGAAAACTCGATTACGCGCCGTAGAAGCGGGGCAACCCCCGCTTTGGTGCGTTTGGGCAGCACCATGTTGGCCAGCATCATGAGACTGATCTCGCTCGAACTCGAAAGCACGCTTCGAGCCCGCAACCTCTGGCCGCAAAGCCGGGTCGCCTGGGCCGCGCTCTACGTTTTGGCGCTCGACCTGTTGGTGTTTGCGGTGCAGATGCTGGCGGGCCGTTTCTGGCCGGCGATATCCGACAGCCTGACAGGCTGGGTCATATTTCTCAGCCTGCTCGCCATTGTGCTGCTTGCAATTGCGGGCTTCCGCTGGCTCCGTTCGCAAGTACTTTGGCGTCTGCGCAACCGGCTAATCGTCACCTACATTTTTATCGGGGTGATCCCGGTGTTGCTGCTGGCGGTCATCTCGGTAATCGCCCTCTATCTGTTTGCCGGACAGTTCGCCAGCTTTGTAGTGACTTCCGACATCGCTACCCGTTTGCACGCCATGGAAGCTTCGAACCGCGCCATTGCGCACTCGTTGCTCAATCGGCTTGGCCGCAGTGAGAGGATAGACGCGGGAATTGTTGGACTGACGCGGCCGCACCGTTCCGAATGGGCCCGCCGCCAAGTGTGCGTATGGTACCGCGACCAGCCGCAGGCAAATTGCGCGGGACCTGATGGATCGCCTGCGTTCGATTCTCCATCGTTTGTCACCGATGACTTTCGCGACATCATAAGAGACCGCGGCAAGCTTTATCTGCGCGTAGCCACGGTGGCGGCCGAAGAACCGGAATCGTTGCGCGTCTTTACCAGCGAACCACTCGACAAGAGGCTCATTGAAGAGATTGCGGGAAATCTTGGTGTGATTACTTTGTACGCGACACCGAGTTCGACTGCGGGAGCTGATGCCAAAGCATCGGGGTCGTTGCTTTCACGGGATTTTGGCAAGCAGGAGGGTTTTGATATCAGCGGACGCCCTGCAGGAACGGGTGTCGCCGGCAACAACCGGCAACTGAGCCAGACCTTCTCTGCCGGCGTGCTGCCGCCCGCTGCCAACACGTTCGACCGGCAGGTTTCGTTTCCGATCCCCCTGCAAGTTGTGGACTGGGCCACTGGAGAACGGCGGCGCGCGGGCGCGCTGGCGTGGGTGGAAACACGCCCCTCTATTCTCTACGGCCGGTTGTTCGCCGTGCTCGGTGACTATGCCCAGGGCGTGGAATACATTTTGTTCTCCATCGCCATCGTATTCGCGGTGATCGAAGGCCTCGCGCTCTGGATCGGCACCAAGCTGACGCGCAGCATCACTTCATCGGTCGCCGATCTCTACGACGCGACCATGCACGTGAACCGCGGTGATTTCAGCCATCGCATTGCGGTGAAATCGAACGATCAGCTGGCGGCTCTTGCCAACTCGTTCAATTCGATGACAGCGTCGATCGAGCGGCTGGTCTTGGAACAGAAGGAAAAGCAGCGCCTGGAAAACGAACTGTCGATCGCGCAGGAAGTGCAGGCGCAACTCTTTCCGAAGGAAATCTCGCAACTGGAATCGCTTGAGGTACACGGCTTCTGCCGTCCTGCCCGCACCGTGAGCGGAGACTATTACGATTTTCTGACGCTCAATTCCGACAAAATGATTCTGGCGGTGGGCGACATCAGCGGGAAGGGAATTTCGGCGGCACTGCTGATGGCGACCATCCACTCAGCCGTGCGCGCCTATACCATCGAGGGCAGTCTCCATGTTCCTGAGCCTGCCACCATGAGTACGACGCAGGCCGGCCGAGGCACGGCCTTTGCGAACGATGTCCCGAGCCCCGAGGTTTCACCGGCACTTCTACTGGGTCTTCTCAATCACCACCTCTACGAGAGCACGCCCGACGCCAAATACGCCACATTATTTCTCGGCGTTTATGACGGCGCTACACGCCGCCTCACGTATTCCAATGGCGGCCATCTTCCTCCTATTCTCATCTCTGAGGACGGCTCTCCTCAGCTCCTGGATTGTGGTGGGACGGTGGTCGGCTTGCTCGACAACATGGACTTCCCTGAGGCAACGGTGCAGCTCCGCCGTGGGGACCTGCTGATTGCCTACACCGACGGGGTTACGGAACCAGAGAGCGATTACGGTGAGTTTGGCGAAGAGCGACTGATTCAAATTGTGCGTGAGAACCGGCATTTGCCCCTCGAACGAATCACGGCGCTCGTAACCACGGCGGTCGATGAATGGATCGGAGAAGGGGAGCAACCGGATGACATCACGCTGGTGCTGGTGAGACCGCGGTAGGGTTTAGAATCGAAACCGGCATTAGGTACTGCGTTCGTGTGGGGGCGCACTATGCATTTCGAACAGTTCTATCTCACTTGCCTGGCGCATGCTTCGTACATGATCGGCTCCGACGGTGAAGCGGCCGTGGTCGATCCGCAACGTGACGTGGATATTTATCTGAAGGCGGCCGAAGAGCAGCACCTCAAAATCCGGCACATTCTTGAAACTCATCTGCACGCCGATTTCGTCTCCGGGCACAAAGAACTGGCGGCGCGAACCGGCGCCAAGATATATATCGGAGCACAGGCCGGTGCGGGATTTCCTCACGTCGCGCTGCGCGACGGATTTGAACTGCGGGTCGGCAGCGTGAGCCTGCGCACGCTCGAGACACCTGGGCATACGCCGGAGAGCATTTGCCTTGTGATCACGGATGAAGAGAAGTCGCCAACGTCCGCAGGTGCGCCGTCCACCGGTAAACCGGCGCAGCCTTGGGCCGTGCTGACGGGCGATACGTTGTTTATTGGCGATGTGGGACGGCCGGATCTTTCGCGCACACACACTCCGCAACAGCTTGCCGGACTGCTTTATGACAGCCTGCACCAGAAATTGATGGCGCTGCCCGATGCCGTGCTGGTTTATCCGGCACATGGGGCCGGTTCGCTCTGCGGGCGCGCCATGCGCGCGGAGAAATCTTCGACCGTCGGCACCGAAAGGCTGACGAACTATGCTCTGCAGATTGCGAGCCGGGATGAATTCATCCGTCAGATGACAGCGAATCTGCCAGCGCGGCCGGAATATTTTCTTGAAGACGCAGAACTCAATCGCTCCGGGGCGACCGCTCTGACAGAACTCGCGCCTCTGCGGGCACTCGCTCCAATGGAAGTGCAGGCCTGTCTGGATGAAGAGGCCTACGTGGTCGACGTTCGTCCGGGCGATGAATTTGCCGCTGGGCACGTGCCGGGGGCGGTCAACATTGCGCTTTCAGGACAATTCGCTTCATGGGCGGGCGCAACGCTCGGAATTCATTCCCGGCCGGTGCTGGTAGGGGCTTCTGATACGCAAGTCGAAGAAGCGCGAATGCGCCTGGCGCGCGTCGGCATCGAAGAGTTGCGCGGGTATCTGGCGGGCGGCATTACCAAGTGGCAGGAGGCCGGTTTGCCGTTGCTCACTACGCCACAGATTTCGGTGCAGGAACTCTGTCAGAGGCTCGGTGCCGGGCACGATGGCGGGAAGGCCGAGAGCATCGCGGTGCTCGATGTGCGTCGCGAAGGCGAATGGAATACCGGTCACATCGCACAGGCCGAGTGGCGGGCGCTCGATGCGTTTCCGCACGGCATGCCTGAAATCGGAATGGGCGGGACAGTTGCCATCCACTGCAAGAGCGGGTTCCGCAGCATGATTGCTTGCAGTCTGCTGGAGCGAGGTGGGCATCGTAACGTGGTCAACGTTGTGGGAGGCTTTGACGCGTGGAAGGCGGCGGGACTTCCGGAAAGCAGTTCTCAGTTGTCAGTTCTCAGTTCTTAGTAAAGGCGCTCGGTGTCGGCCTTTCGTGAAGCCACCATCATGTTTACCCGCGGGCGGCGGATTGACTTTTCGCCAGGACATCCTCGGGTCGCGCTGGGAGTTGGGGCAGCGACGACATCAGGCGGCGAGTGTACGGATGGACAGGCGCGGCGAAGATCTGTTCGGTTGGCCCGCATTCTACGATCTGGCCTTCGTTGAGGATGGCGATGCGATGGCAGATTCCGGCGACGGAAGGCAAATCGTGCGAAATATAGAGGATGGACATTCCAGTTTCGCGATTGAGGCGGGCGAAAAGCTGGAGGATTTCCGATTGCGTGATCACGTCGAGGGCGCTGGTCGCTTCGTCGGCGAGGAGGAGGGCAGGCCGGTGCATGACGGCCATACCGATCAGCACGCGTTGCGCCTGTCCGACGCTCAATTGCTGGGGGCGCTTCCTTAGGAAATCGTCGGCGTCGGGGAGGCTGACACTGGTGAGCGCGGAACGGATGGCGGTTTCGCAGTCGGCTTTCGTTGCGGATGCCTCGCGATGGGCGCGCCAAGCTTCCTCGAGTTGCGTGCGGATGCGGAGCGCGGGATTCAGCGAGGCAAGTGGGCTCTGGAGGACGAGGCTGAGAGAGCGTCCGCGGATCTTGCGCAGGTCGCGCTCTCGCATGGAGAGCAGGTCGGCTCCCTGAAAAGTGATTTTCCCTTCCACCGTGGCGCGCTGGCGGCCGAGCAGGCCGAGGATCGCGAGGGCAAGCGTGCTTTTGCCCGAGCCGCTCTGGCCGATCAAGCCGAGAACTTCACCTTGCTGGATTTCGAGTGAAAGGCCGCGCAGGACGGGCTCTTTGCCGGGGTAGCGGACAGTGATCCCCGCCGAAAGCAGAGCAGGGTTACCAGCTGCCGATCCCCCGCTACGCTCGAGATGACAGTTCGTTGATTGCGCTGTGCTCAACATTTAGATCTCAGCGTTCGTTCGGCCCTGGCTTCGTTCGGCGAGCGTTCACTCGGCTCAGCGTTTGGCGGTTGCCGTTCCGGTCAGCGTCAGGCGTTCGGCGTTCCAGAATGTTTGCGGGAAGAGGATTCCGGGGTTCGCTCCCGCAACCGACGTAGAGACCGCCGAAAGTGCGTTCAGGTTGACCAGATAAATGAACGGCGCTTGTTCGTAAACGATTTCCTGCACCCGGTCAAAACTCTGCTTGCGCTTCTTCGCATCGGAGGTCTCGGCCTGGGCCCGCATTAACTTGTCGATTTCCGCTTCCCATGCGGTTTCCGGCGATTTCTGCTGTGGATTCCAGGCATGATTTTCCGCTGAGCTCATCCAGATATTCATCTGGTCGGTGGGGTCGAGGCTTACGTTGTGGAATCCGAGAAGTGCAGCTTCGTAGTTGAACTTCTGTGAGATGCGCTCGATCAGCGACGGAAAGTCGAGCGTGACCAGATTGACCTTCATGCCAATCTTGCCGAGATCTTCCTGGATCAAAACTCCCATGCGCTCGCGCGGCTTGCTTCCGGCGTTCGTCACGATCGAAAACTCGACCGGGTTGCCGCTCTTGTCGACGAGGGTTCCGTTCTGCATGTGGAAGCCGTCGGCTTTCAGGCGGTCGAGAGAAGCCTGCGGGTTGTGCGGCTCGGGCTTGAGGGTGCTGTTGAACCAGAATCTGTTGGCCGGTGAAACCGGGCCGACGGCAGGCTGAGCGTGGCCGTTGTAAACGATGCGGGCGATGTCCTCGCGATTGAGCGCCTCGGAAACGGCGCGGCGGAAATTCGCCGAGCGGAACCAGGCGCGTTTGTATTCGGGGATGGATGCGGCCGCGACCTGATTAAACCACAGGAAATCGGAATCAAGCGACGGGCCGGCATCGTGCACGAGCTGAGGAGAGCTGGAGGCGAGGCGGTCGAAATAGTCGGTGTCGATCACGTTGATAAGGTCGAGCTCGCCGCGCTTGAAGCGCAGCATCTCGACATCGCGGTTGGACTGAATGTCGAGGTGGATGGAATCAAGGTAGGGCAGGCGACGGCCCTGGGAATCCTTTTTCCAATAGTTGGGGTTGCGCTCGAGCAGCACGCTCGATCCAGCCTTGTATTCGGCGACCATGAAGGGGCCGAGAACGGCCGCTTCTTTCTTGAGCGAGTGCGCGGAAACGATGACGAGTTCGTCGAAGATACGATCGATACCGACGATCGGGCCGGGGAAAGTAATGGAGACTTGATCCGGAGCAATCACCTTGGTGATGACGGCGTTGCCGGCGGCGCGGAATTCATCGCCGACTGGAGAATGCAGCGTGGGATCCATGAGGCGCTTCATGGTGAAGGCTACGTCGTCGGCCGAAAAAGCGGTGCCGTCGGAAAAGTGCACGTCGTGACGGAGTTTGAAGTTGATCTGCTTGCCGTCAGGCGTGACCTTCCACGATTCGGCGAGTTCGGGCGTAAGCTCCTGCGTATGGCGGTCAACGCGAGTGAGCACGCCTCCGGTGAGATAGCGGATGGCCAGCGAGGACTCGTCATCGACGAGCAGCGGGTCGAAGGTTTTGGGTTCGGTGCGGAGGCAGAAGCGTAGCTGGCTGCTGTTTTGCGCGACGGCGGCGAGGGTGAGGAGGCAGGAGAGTGCAAGGATGAAGGAGATTCCTCGCTTCGCTCGGAATGACAATCTACCACGCTTTCGGAATGACAATGGATGGCCGGTCATGCGGTCACCTCCTCGTTCGATAACAGCAGTTGGAAAGACGTCATCACTACAATGAGCAGAAGCAAGGGAACCAGACGCCAAGGTTCCTCACGAAATGAGATAAGACCTTCGAGTTCACGGAGCAGGCTCCCCCAGGAGGGAAGCGGTTCGGCAACGCCGAGGCCGAGAACACCGAGATTGGCCTCGCTCAAAATGAAGACCGGGATTGAGATCCAGAATTGCGCGTACAAGATCGGCTTTAGATTCGGCAGAACGTGAACGAGAAAAAGACGCGGGCCGTCGAGCCCGGAGGCGCGGGCCTGAAGCACAAAATCGGAAGAGCGGAGTGCATCGGCACTGGTGGAAAGAACGCGGGCCGAGGCGGCCCAACCGAGCAACCCGAGCACTAAAAACGTTATCAGGACCGAAACCAGCGGCGAAACATTCAGGGGCAAAAGCGCGCGCACGGTGATTAGCAGAAAAAGCCAGGGCAGCGATAAGAAAAGGTCGGTGAATGCGCGCGCCATTTTGAGCCACATTCCACCCAGATAGCCGGCAATTCCGCCGATTAGCGCGGCCAACGCGGTGGAGACCAAAGCGGCGGCGGGCGCAAGTAGAAGAGAGATGCGGGTGCCGTACAGGGTGCGCGCGAAGCGGTCGCGGCCGAGTTCATCGGTACCGAGCAGGTGGGCGCGGGATGGCGGCGAATCCGGTACTTCGCGGAATTGTTTCGCGTATCCGGCAGGCGCCAGCCAGTTCGCGGCCAGCGAGAGGCCGCAGACGATGAGCACGACGACACACGCCAAGTAACGGGCTGCTTTCATGCAGCTCTTATGCCTCCGGAGGCCGCAACACGTAATTCATTACATCGGCACCGGAGTTGGCGAGCAAGGTTACTAGCGTAACCAGGACAGTCAGATTCACAAGCAGAGGCAGATCGCGGGAGAGCGCGGCTTGCCATGCGAGTTGACCGATGCCGGGCAACCCGCAGAGGCTCTCCACCGGGATAGCGGCTCCGAGGGCGATGCTGATAGTGACGCCCGCCAGGGCAATCATTTGCGGTCCGGCCACGGGTAGAGCGTGGCGAGCAAGGATGCGGAGTTCGCCGAGTCCGCGTGCTCGCGCGGCTGTGATGTGAGGCATCGCGTAGGCCTTGGCGAGCAGGTTGCGCGAGTAGCGGTAGATTTTCGGAAACACGATCAGCGCAATCGCGAGATACCCGGGAGAGTTGAAGATGACCGACGCGAGAGCAAGGACAGCCGCGGGAATACAGAGGAAGGCGCCGCTTAGGGCGGTGCCGAGGACTTCACCCGGCGGCCGCTGCCACAGGCAGGCGGTGAAGGCGAGAGTCGAAGCAAGAAGCCAGCCCAGGAGGAGGCCGACGCCGGCAATGCGCAGGGTGACGGGCCAGCGCTCACGAAGAAGATTTCCGACCGGTTGCCCCAGCGCTTGCGACGTGCCCAGGTCGCCGTGCGCCGCCCCGCGCAGGTAGGTAGCGTAAAAGCGGAGGATGTTGTGCTGCGAAGCGCGTTCGGCTCGAATGGCGCGGAGGCTTTCCGCGCTCAGACTCGGATCAAGTTCGCGCTCGTCGGTGTCAAAGCCGGGAGCAAGCCGAACCAGCGTCGCCGAAAGCAATCCCCCCAGCAGAACGAGGGCGGCGATCGATGCGAGGTGACCCACGATTTTGCGGACGAGCATAGAAGCGTCCTAGTTGACAGTTGCGCCGCGGGTGCGAGAGGGCACGGGGTCGGCCTTGTGCTCGGAATCGGCGTGGTGAACCTGTTTCATGGAATACATGCGGCGATCGGCTTCGGCAAGCAGACGCTCCGCGTCGAACCCATCCTGCGGGCAGAATGAAGTGCCGACACTCAACGACACCAGGTTGCGTCCGGCGATCTTGCGGCCGGCTGCGATGGCTAGTTCATTCAAATGGCTGGCCTTATCGGCGCTGGCTTCGGCCTGAAGGCCGGGAGCGACCACGACGAATTCATCTCCGCCCATACGCGCGACATAGTCATAGCCACGACAGGCCGCTTTTATCTGGGCAGCAAAGTCCTTGAGTAGGTTATCGCCTTCAAGGTGGCCATAGAGATCGTTGATCTGCTTGAAATTGTCGAGATCGCAGACCATGACGGCCAGCGAGGTGCCGGTGCGGCGGCAACGGGCAAGTTCGCGCGCGAGGTGGACGTAGAGAGAACGCGCGTTCGGCAGGCCGGTGAGGTAGTCAGTGACTGCCGAATTCTCGGCCTGCTGGTACTTGAGAGCGTTCTCGACGGAGAGAGCGATTTTGGAACTGACGGCAAGCAGAATGCGCAGATGATCGGCCGTAAAGGCATCGCGTTCGGCGCGATACATGGCGAGCACACCAACCACGCCGTTCAGTCCATCCAGTGGCACCGCCAGTGCGGAACGCTGCGTGGTGAATTTCTCCGGATCGGAGACATATCCAGCTTCCACTTCAGGATTGCCATTCAGGATGGGCTTGCGGTTTTCCGCGACCCAGCCACAAAGGCCCTGCCCGACTTTGATGTTGAGCGAGGAAAGCAATCGGAAGTTATCCCCGCTCACCAGTTCCGGAACCAGGTGGTCTTCCTTCATAAGGAACACAACCATGGAATCGTACGGAACCAGCCTGCGCAGCCGCATGGAGAGAACGGACAAGGTTTCGCCAAGGCTGAGCGAGTTGCCTAAGTCCTGGCTGATTTCGAACATGGTTTGCGCTTCCTGGCGAGCGGAGGCGATCGAGGCGAGGAAGTCGGCATCGCTGGCAGGCGATGGAGGTGCAGCTGGCTGTTCGTAGCCGGCGGCGGGCTCGACGCTTCGTTCCGTGCGAACCTGGACTGAAAGACCGGGTTCGACGGAAGTCTCCGACGACTGCGCCATAGCCTCGAGTTCGCGGTAACGGCGTTTGAGAACGTCGACCACGGCAGGATCGAACCAGGTGCCGGACAGGCTCACGACTTCCTTCATTGCATCGTCGAGCGGCAAGGCGTTGCGGTACTGGCGATGGGAAGCAAGAGCGTCCAAACAATCGACTGCCGAGAGCACACGCGCTCCCCTGGGAATCTCTTCGCCTTTCCGCCCGTCCGGATAGCCCGTTCCATCCCAGCGTTCGTGATGCGCACGCACGATGGGAGCGACGGGATAGGGGAAAGCAACCCGCTCGAGGATTTCGGCGCCGACCACGGGATGAATCTTCATCTTCTCGAATTCTTCGGGAGTCAGGCGACCTGGTTTATTGATGATGTGTTCGGGAACGGCGAGTTTGCCAATGTCGTGCAGAAGGGCGGCCGCGCGCAGGGCTTCGATTTCCTCCGGCGTGAAACCAAGCTCTTTCCCGACTTCGAGCGCATACACGCGAACACGCTGCAGGTGCTTATGAGTTGTGTGGTCTTTGGCCTCGATGGCGAGCGCCAGGGCCTCAATGGTCCGGAGATGGAGTTTGGCAACATCCTCGACGTGGCGCTTCTCGATTTCGACGTGTTTCATCTCCGCTTCCAGACGGCCAAGATAGAGCCGGTAGGAGCGATAGACCCAATAAATGACGGGAAGGATGAGAAGGGTGGTCTCCCACCCCGTGTGTTTGTTGACAAAGTCAACCAGAAATACGACTGCGGCGCCGACCAGGTAATACGGGAACGACCAGAAATAGCATTCCGACCACACCTTGCGGGGGGACTTACCCTCGGTAAGGGAGATGATAATGGTGACCGGAACGGTATTCGCCAGGAAGAAGATCAACGCCGTAATGACGAGCAGCAGAGGCGTGCTTTCGCCGAGGACTCGCTCAAGACGGTGGAAAGCGAAATACGAAAGTGCGATGGCGTTCGCCATCATGCTAAAGACATTAAAGACAACCTTGATAGGATCCGGCTTGTGGTGCTCCAACCAGATGGTGCACTGCGTCAGGCTCGCGGCACAGCCAATGATCAAGGTCTCCGGCAGACTCATCTCGAGCACGCCCAGCAAAATGAACAGAAAATTCACCGACATGGTGCCGTCGATGCCGGGTAACGTGATTTTGAGCCCAGAGGCCAGCAAGGCAATCAGCAGATAGCAGAAAAAGCGCGGTAGATTGTCACTGTGCCAGTGCCACAAGGAATGGACGAGCACGCACACGCCGAGGGATGCGGTTGTGCCAACCCAGAATTTGATCCGCGTAGACATAGATCGCGCGCTGCTTCAACTATTTTCTATGCAGATGCGCACCCACCGCGCGTTTTACGTTACGTCGGTTCACAACCGCGCTGAGTTGGATGCACTTACACCTGTCAATTCGGTGGCTGCGTCCTCCCGGCTAAGCCCACCTTGGCCCATAATGGGCCGGCTGGGACAATTCGGCCCATTGCTCGAGTTGCACCGTTGCCGCCGACAAAAGCTAGGCTGTCCCTTATATCGGATGGTAGTGCAGGGAGAAGGAGCGGTGGTACTTACTGAGGTAATCGCATGGCCCGATCCTAGGTTTGAGGTTTGGGAGGTAGTGGAACTGGGCTGCTACCCGCGAAATAACAGCCCGATGCATGTTCCGATTAGTTGTCGCCGTTGATCAAAGTACCGATAGAGCCGGCGGTCGAAGGGCGGGCGGTGACGGTCGAACTTCCCCAGACCGCAAAGAATGCGTTGTTAGTATTGTTGCCCCAGGGCGCCGAACTTCCCCAAACGGCGAAGCTAGCGTAGGGGTTGGACGACCCCCAGACCGCGAAGTTGCCGTTCACGAACGCATTGCTGCCCCACACCGCGAAACTGCTCCAGATCGAGGAACTGCCCCACACGGCGAAGCTGTCGTTGACGAAATAGACGCTCTGGGTCGTCGGGTCATACTGCACCACCGGCGACTTCGCCAGTCCAGCGCTCAGGTCGGTACTGGTCAGGGCGGCTTGAATGTCCAAGTAGCCGGCCCCCACGGTGAATACGTCGTACTGATCGGTGTAAGTGATGCCCGTCGCCGGATCGGTGTAGCTGCTGTATGGAGGGAAAGTCTTGTAGGCCGTCTTCATGAGGCGGCCTTTCACCTGGTCCGGGGTCATCTGGGGATTAGCCTGGAGCAGCAGCACGACGGCGCCGCTGACCACCGGGGCCGCCATGCTCGTTCCGCTCATTACGTAGTAACTGGTGGAAGGAAGCCCGAACGTTTGTCCCGTCTGATAGGCGCTCAGCGGAACGTCGTTGCTGGTGAAGCTGGAGCCCAGCATCGCGCCCACACTGAGCAGCGAGACCAATTGGTTTCCCGGCGCTACCAGATCGGGCTTCGCGATGTGGTCGATAAGTGTGGGTCCCTTCGAACTGTAAGTGGCAATGAGATCGTCGGCGCGATCGGGAGTGCCCATCATCTTCATGGCGCCTACCGTGATCACATAGGGATCGTTGGCCGGGGCGTTGATCGTAGCGTAGCCGTTCGTGCCTGCGGAGTTGTCCCGGCCATCGTTTCCGGCCGCGACTACGACCACAATCCCTGCCTGGTACGCTGCTTCGACGGCCTGGCACAGCGGATCGAGCGTGTAGCTTTCGAACACCGGACGGCCCAACGACAGATTGATGACGCGGATGTTGTATTTGCTTTTCAAAGAAATCGCCGCCTGGATGGCAGCGATCACATTGCTGTCCTGTCCTACGCCGTTCTGATCCAGAACGCGCAGGTTCACCAGATTCACGTTGGGCGCAATGCCCTTGAAGGTCTCGGTGTACTGGCTACCCGTGGAATAGAAACCGTTGCCGCCAATCAGACCGGACACGTGGGTGCCGTGCCCGAAGTGGTCGGCCGTTCCCCACCCGTCGCTGATCCAGCTCTGCGAGTACACGATCCTGGAGGTCGAAGTATTCCAGGTGCTCAGCTCCTTGAAAGTGAGCTTGCCGGAGCCCCGGATTCCGCTATCGATCACGGCCACCGCGATATTGCTGCCATCCAAGCCTTCATTCCAGGCGTAGTTGGCGAGTACGGCGGGGGCGGGCGTGTCCAGAAAACCGGCCACTGGCCGGTCCGGCGCTATATAGGCGATATCGTCGTCGTTGGACAGGTCATCGACCTGGCTTGCGGGCAGAGTCACCGCGAAATCTTTGAGCGAGCTCAAGTCTTTCGTGACCTGCCCCTGGTGGCCGTTGAGTTTCTGCAGGTGCTTGGCGCCCGGAACGACCTTATAGCAGACAATGACGTTCACGTCGTTCCCGCCCGCGGCTGCCCGCAACTCGGGGGCGAGTTTGTCCTGCCTGGCAGCCGACACCGCAACCAACACAAGTATGACGAGCAGAATGAAAACCTTCGATCTCATAAGTTCCTAAATCTCCGTGACTCGTCGGATTGACGACGTTGTCTGCTCTTGTAGAGCAACTATCCCCCCAAAGTGCCATAACCGAAATGACTGAAAACGCGAGCTTCCGATTCAGGCTGCAGGGATACAAACAGGACAAGTTGGCGCGGCGGGACAGGTTGGCGCGAACATCAGGGGCAGATTACTTTGGTTTAGCGGCTACATCCGAAAGTTCGCCTGTGATCGTTTCCGTTGTGGCAGCATCGTTGAGTACCCCTAATTTTGCGCGCTCTCCCGAACGGCGGTGGCGCTTTCGGGTTTGTCAGCTGTTTCAGGCAAACCTGCGATCGCGGATTGTGAGAGCAGTAAAAACTACCTTCATACGCAGCTCCATTCATGGAGAGATCTCGGAAATCCGAAAGCAGTCACGGCGGTCAGATGGCTTCCGCTGCTGCTACCGCTGCTGTTCTCTGCGCTAGCCTTTCACCTGACATTCTGGACCAGATGCAAGACGCAGTCTTTACCACTGACCTGCGGGGAGTCATCACGGGATGCAACCAGGCGGTCAGCCGATATGAATATGCCCCGGAGGAACTGATTGGCCGGAATTTGGCCGATCTGTTGGGTAGGGATGGCGAATCTCTGGCCCGGGTGGTGATCCCGACCGTCCTCAAGAATGGAAGATATCAGACGCGACTGCCGGGGCGGAGCAAATCAGGCCAGGAGTTTTCCTTTCATCTTTGCCTGACGCTGGTGCGCGATGGCGATTCTCCGGTCGGCATGATTGGGATTTCCATTGATGTGACGGGCACGAAATCGGACTTAAGTAAACCGGCCGGAATGTCCGAGATGGAAGCAAGCGCCGCGATTCCACTAGCGCGCAGAGTCATAGACGGAACCGAGTTTGTGATCGCCAGCCCGGTCATGCACAAGTTCATGGGCATGGTCGACCGAGTGGCCGGACACACCGAAACTGTGCTGATCACCGGAGAAACTGGGACGGGCAAGGAGTTAGTGGCGCGCACAATTCATGAATCTTCTTACCGCTGCAAGCATGCGCTGGTCGATATCAATTGCGCGGCGCTCCCGGAGCATCTGGTGGAGAGCGAATTGTTCGGCTATGAGAAGGGGGCCTTCAGCGGGGCCGACTCCTCCAAGCCCGGGCTGTTCGAGTTGGCCGATAAGAGCACGATCTTTCTGGACGAAATCGGCGAACTGCAGCCGCAGATTCAGGTGAAGCTGCTGCGCGTACTGGATGGCGCGCCCTATTACCGGCTCGGCGGTCACCGAAAAATCACGGTCGATGTGCGGGTGGTGGCAGCCACGAACCAGGACCTCGAGTTAGCGGTAAAGGAAGGGCGGTTCCGCAAGGATCTTTTCCACCGCTTGAGCCAGTTCCAACTGCGCGTTCCGCCATTGCGCGAGCGTCCCGAGGATATATCGTCGCTCGCTCGGCACTTTCTGAAGCTAAAGGCATCGGACAGGAGCCTTTCCCAGGATGCGCTAACTGCTCTGCAGGCTCATGCCTGGCCGGGCAATATCCGGGAACTGCGCAACCTCATCGCAAAGTTTGCCATGGCCGCGGAGGACCGCCAAATCACAGCGGACGAGGTGGCAGCGGAGTTGCACCAGGAACGCGGGTCAGCCGTCGCAGTCCGGCCGGCATTGCCACAAGGCAACCTGGAAAATATGGAAGAGCAGATGATCATCCGGGCACTGGAGCAGACGGGCGGCCACCGCTCCCAGGCTGCGGAACGGCTTGGGATTTCGCGCCGAACGCTCAGCCGGAAACTGCGTGAATATGGCATTGGCGCGTCCGCTAGCGAGGCAACCCCATCCCTAGGCACGATCAGCCCCGAACAGCAGAAGTTCTTCCGCGCCAAAGTAAGTATTCCCGTGACGTTGAGGAACGCGAACGGCAAGGAACTGCAGGCGCAGGCAGTCAACCTGAGCACCGGAGGAATGGGCCTGGATGGCCTCAGCGATCAGGCAGGCTTTTCCGGATTACTCGACGTGAGTTTCCTGCTGCCTGATAGTGAAACCGTGATGCAAGTGAAAGGACGATTAGTCTGGGCGGACGTTGCAGGAAGAGCTGGCCTCCGATTTGTGGTGATCGAACCCGCACTCTTCGAAATGCTGCAACACTGGTCCAACCAAAAAATGAAAGATGAGGGCTGGGAAATTCCTTCCTGAGAGAGCACGCAGTCTTCTCCTGACGTCTCGATTTCTTAGTGCTGTAATCGTCCCTCCCGCCTCAATTTACGAATTCCGAAACTCAAGGCATCGAAAGGTTGCGTTCGTTGTCTTACCATCGCTTGACGGTGGGGCGAACCAGAAACGAAAACACCGCAATGACACGGCCTAGAGCGTGTTACGAAAACCGAATAATTTAGTTGAAATTACCTGCACGAACTTGATATAAGCATGCACACAGGGAATTGGTCCGTTTTTGTAGTGAGTTTCCCGAAACGGGAAAGCGGATCGAGAAGCGCAACAACAGGCGAATGTGCTAGCGCGTCGCTGCGCCCGCTGAGAATGGAATTCAGCGGCGCTTCCCCAGGAGCGCACATGCTGTCGGCAGGGATAGATTTACGCAAGATTCGCGAACGGCTTGGCCTCACGATGAGGGATGTCGAGAGCGCCAGCCTGCTGATCTCACAGCATCACGGCAGCGAAGAATATCTAATCCCGCCCAGTCGCCTTTCCGACATCGAAACAAAAGGGGTGATTCCCAGCATTTTCCGCTTTTACTCGCTGGCGGCGATTTATCACAAACCGGTGCGTTCCCTGCTCCAGTTCTACGGAATTGATCTGGAGGGGATCAACTCGGAGTGGGCCTCGTCGCAACCGGCGCGCTCCCACATCGTAACGGTGGACCATGAGCGGGCAGGCTTCAACATTCCCGTCAAGATGGACCCCGGATTCGATTTGAGCGAAACTTCGGATCTGGGGCGGATGGTGCAGCAGTGGGGTGCGGTCTCGTTTTCCATGCTGAGCCGCTTGCAGTCGCAAGGCTATACCTATGCCTATATCGGCAGTGAAGATTACACCATGTACCCCATCCTCGCCCCCGGATCGTTTGTGCAAGTCGATGAATCGAAACGGCGTGTAGCGGAACGGCACTGGCGGTCGGAATACGAACGGCCGATCTATTTTGTGGAGACGCGAGACGGTTTTACGTGCTGCTGGTGCTCAGTCAGGATGAACGCGCTCGTCTTGCAACCGCATCCGCTGTCCCCTGTCCAGGTGCGCGTCCTCAGGCATCCCCAGGAGGCCGAAGTGATTGGCCAAGTGGTGGGCGTTGCAATGAGGCTTGGGAACCAGGTCGCGAGCGAGTCTCGAGAAGCGAGAGAATCTTCAGGATCGAAGTCAGGTGCAGTTCTGTCACCTTCTGGCAGTTTGACGGCAACAACCGGCGTTGCCCTGCCTTCAGTTTCGACACGTAAGAAACTGGGCTAGTTCCGGCCGCGCTGCTGGCCTGCTCCAAATCCTCTCGTAACACTCTCAACCGGGTTTGTAGGATTTTTTCGATCAGCGAGTGATGAACTCGCGCGAATGTTTCCTGCGCGGCCGCGGTCCCGTGCGTGCGCTCAAATCCCCAGTGCTCGTAAGTCCCATCCGCGGAGCGCCGCTCGGCAACATACGTGAGTTTTCCCCATAGCCACGCAATTTTGTCCAGCGTTCTATCGCGAAGATCCTCGTAGGCCGATTTCACCGCCATTCTTACACCTTTTCGTAATTCGCTACATTTTTCAGAAATCCGCTGCCCGCAAATCTGTTTGTCCCGTTGCCACCAGTTCGCCGGAAACTTCCTTCACCGAGTCTTCACTTTGACCCTGAAAGGATACCCTGTGAACACACTGAAAGCAAAGATTATGCTGCTACTCTTGGTCCTTGTGACCATGACTGCTGTTCCCGTCCAACTGCACGCTGACGGGGGGCCCCCGCCGGACTGCTTCCCCAAAGGCTGCACCCCGCCCGCCTAGGTCGATTCCACGCTTGAGCGCTGCCGGTCTGGGGTGATACATTTCCCCAGACGGCCGCTTGAGCGTATGAGTTTCCCGCACCTCATCTGGTTCTATCGCTATCTCTGGATAGTTCCGCATGTGCTGCTCGTCGCTGTAGCAGTGGCGATGTACCGCAAGGGACTGCATAAACACTTCCCTATTTTCTTCTCCTATCTCCTCTTTGAGTTCCTGATGTGTTGCATTTTGTGGCCGATGGCCTACTTCAGGGCGCCGGTCGAGATCTACTGGAGACTCGACCTGTTTGACCGGGCCGGGGACATTGCCCTGCGCTTTGGCATTCTCCAAGAGCTGTTTGACGCGTCGGCCGCTGGAAGTGCCCCGTGGCACCGGGACGTGGCGCGAATGCGAAACCGAGTGACGGTTCTTCTGGTCATAGTGGCTTCGGTGTTTTTTACGGCCCTATATTTCAATAGCCTGGACCACGCGTTTTTCGGCAACTATGTGATTATCGAGGCATTGAACGTCGCGCAGTGTGGCCTTGTCGTTCTTCTTTTTCTCTGGCACCGTTTTCTTGGGCTCAGAATGTCGCCCTTCGCCTTTGGAATTGCGGTGGGCATGGGGTTGGCGATGGGCGTTGAACCGCTCCAGATCGTGCTGCGGTATTCCGTTCCCGCGCGAATGGGCATGGTCGTGGACATGATGAACATGGCCGCCTACCACGCGGCTGTCCTCGTCTGGCTCTACTATGCTCAGGTGCGAGAAAAAGTTACTTCCGACTCTTATGCTGCATTGCCGCAATTCATCGAGCAAGCGGCTGACCTGGGGAGGATTGCTCACCTGTGACTCCCCTGCTTATTCTTGTTTCGGTTGCCGGCATCTTTCTCCTTTTCCTGATTCTTCAGGTTTGGTGGCGCTACTCGCGGCGCAACGAACTGGCGCAGGCAGTGCAGCTTACTCAGGTCGATCTGGATGCCTTCGAGAACCTGACTGACCCCGAGGAAGAGACCTATCTGCGGCATAGTCTTTCGCCGGCGGAATTCCGGAGTGTGCAGCGGCTAAGGATCCGCGTCGCAAAAATGTATGTCGCGGCGATGTCGAAAAATGCCAGCACGCTGGCGTCCGTAGGCCAGTCCGCGCGCAATCATTCCGATCCTCAGGTTGCAGCCTCGGGACAGAACCTCGTCCAACAAGCTATCCGTCTGAAAGTATGGTGCGTGTTGTCGGCGACCCGGCTTAACGCTGGCCTTGCCTTCCCGACGGTTCTGTCTCCTTCGAGCGCAATCGCGAGCCGCTACCTGGCGGTAAAGTACATGGCTGCAAGTTTGCCTGGAAAATCAGCTGCTTAGGTTGGATGGTTTCTGTCGAGATCTTCAGCCCACGGCGCGACGGACTCCTCTAGCGGGCTAGGTTGGAGGGCGGCGGAGCTGGCGAGGGGGTATCTCACAAACCCAGCTCCGCCCAACCTCGTACGACGCGCACGATTTTATGTGAAGGCTCGCATACGCCATCCCGAAGAAACATTACTAGTTACGAAAAACGAACAAAGCTTTCAGCCCTTCTCTCGGTTACGGGGGCAAAGGGACCGACCTGTGTCGGGGTTGTCCGAACAGTCTTAACCAACTCTCTCGGCAGAAACATCCGATGCGGATGACAAAACCTGATCCCGTGAATTAACCTGAGAATCTCAGGCACTTCCATCCTCAGCCGGGATGGCGGAACTGGCAGACGCAGCGGACTCAAAATCCGCCGG
>Ga0182014_10000398_pt1 | contig 57102 bp, 50 predicted proteins | sample 612S2DmetaG_FD_120489 | JGI IMG/M metagenome (GOLD analysis project Ga0182014, IMG submission 120489) | Permafrost microbial communities from Stordalen Mire, Sweden - 612S2D metaG | ecosystem: Environmental > Terrestrial > Soil > Wetlands > Permafrost | place: Sweden: Stordalen | collected... | reverse complement strand
GGATATCGTGGTGGTGGGCTCGGTGCCGAAGGGAAAGGCGGTGCTGCGGTCGGGGGCAAAGCCGGGCGAGCAGATTTATGTGACTGGGGAATTGGGCGGGTCGGCGGCGGCTCTGGCGCGGCTGGCGGAATCGAAGCCGGTGGGAGCGGAGTATTCCCGGCATTTTCGTCCGACGGCACGGGTGGCCGTGGGCCAGTGGCTGCGCCAGCGCGGAGTGGCTTCGGCGATGATCGATGTGAGCGACGGGCTTTCCACCGATCTCGAACACATTTGCCAGGAGAGCCACGTGGGCGCGGAGATCGAAGCGGAGGCGATTCCGCGGGCGCAGGTTGGTCTGGGGAAAAAGAAGGTCGCGCTCGAGTTCGCGCTGCATGGCGGCGACGATTACGAACTGCTATTTACGTCCGCAGCGGCGGTCCCTGGGGAAGTTGCGGGAGTTCGAGTCACGCGGATCGGGCGGACCATGCAATCCGCGGGGATGCGGTTGATTGGGGCGGATGGGAAGCAGCAGCCGCTCGCGGCCAGAGGATGGGAACACTTCAAAGGGAATCGGTAGGTCTCAATCGATGATCTTGGATTCCTTCTGTCGCGCAGCCGTTCAGCGGCGGCGTTATGCGCGTCGCCGATAGTAAATGTTGAATTCAAATCCCGGATTTGGCGGGAAGATTTCGGCAATCTTTCGCAGCCGCTCGGCCATGGGAGCGGGCGCCAGCAGCGGATAGTCGCGCTCGCGAAGATCGTAGTAATCGACGTCGAGATAGAGCGAGAGCAGATAGATCGAAATCGCGTCCGCGAAGCTGGCCGTAAGATAGTCGTTCTTGAATTTCTCCGCGTCCGGACCATGGGCCGTGGCGAACTTGCGCGCCTCCCATGCGTCGAGTGAAGTTTCGCCGCGCACCCCGGACTCCACTTGCTGCCATGCCAGGTCGGCGAAATTCTGCGACACGCCGGCGCGGTCGACCAGCGCGTGCCCGACGTTGATGTAGAACTCGAACGCCACCGAGAACTTGTCGTCCATCAAGCGGGTCGAGATGAAGACGCACTGCGAGTCGCCAATACTCAGGTTACGATGGCAAACCGCGTTGTCGCTGAGTGCAACGTCGTAGCGGTCGGCAATCACCGTCTCCTCGCCCTGGGTCACGGTGAGCGGCACGAAGTAGTACGCCTTGCAGCTGAGCGCGGCAGCCACCGGCACGGGCACTGCGGCAATCATGCGATCGAGGTCGTTGTCGGCAATGGTAATCTCGCCCGAGCGGGCATAGCAGATGCCATTGGGCGCCTGTGAAACCGGACTGTTTTGCACGATCTCCGCCGGGCTGCGGACGACCGCGGAAGCGGCTTGCGACATGGAAGCATTGTAGCGCACGGCCGCGGGGACGGCGGGCGGCGGTCGCGAATTCGCCAGTCGCGACGGTCTGGATGGATGGTGTAGCTTATGAGCATGGCGAAAACGAGTTCGGACGGCCCGCGCTGGATCGGCATTCCGGCGCGCGTATTCGCGATGACGTTTCTGCTAACCCTGCTGTCGTTCGCGGTCGCACTGCTGCTGAGCATTATGGGGACAGTGATCTACTCGCAGATGAAGCACGTCGCGCCCAACCTGTCGTTCGCGTACCGGCACATCGCGTTTCCCTTTGCGGTTACCGTGGGTGCGATCGTGCTGCTGCTGTCGCTGGGGATGGAAATTCGGAACTACCGCCAGCGCAAAACGCTGGAAGGAATCGAGCGGGCGAGTTGAACGCCTCGCGAGCCTGCCCTGAGGGTAGTCGAAGGGTCCAGTCGGAAGGGAAGACCGGTTCTCCATCGGCGAACATGAATGAGTCGATTATGGGTGATCGGAAGACTATCGTGCCGCGCATTGCCATCCCCGTGCCGCATTCCGGGTTTCGAGCGTTTGTGCAGCGTTCTTTGCCGCAGTATGAAGCAGCCGTGCGCGGAGCCGGCGGAGAACCGGTGCGCATCGCGCTCGGTCGGACCCCGGCGCAGGTGATGCGGCAGATCGAGCGCTGCGACGCCGTTCTGCTGCCTGGCAGCGGCGCCGATATCGATCCGCGGAAGTATGGCGCGAAGCGACACCGGAAAACCGCTGCCTCCGACCCGAAGCGGGACGCCACGGACAAACTGCTGCTGCAGGATGCCTACAACCTGCGCAAGCCCGTGTTGGGAGTCTGCTATGGACTACAGTCGTTGAATGTGTTCCGCTCGGGATCGCTGGTGCAAGACATCGAGTCGGAGAACGCCGATTCGAAGATCAACCACAGCGCGGGACGGGCGGTCGCGAAAGCGCACACGGTAAAGATCGAGCCGAAATCGAAGCTGGCGGAGATTGTGGGCACGAGCAAAACGATAGCCGTGAATTCTTCGCATCATCAGTCCGCCGAGGCAGTGGGCGATGGGTTACGCGTGGTGGCGCGTTGCGCCGAAGACGGAATCGTCGAAGCTCTCGAAGGAAGCGCGCCCGGACATTTTGTGCTGGCAGTGCAGTGGCATCCGGAGCGGAGTGTGAACGATGGGCCGGAGGTGGCGGAGGCCGCGCACGCGATTTTCCGCGCGTTCATCGAAGCGGCGAAAGCAAAGCACACGGAGCTGGCGAAGGACCGGGAACAACACCTTATATGAGTTTGTCATCCCGAGCGAAGCGAGGGATCTGCAGTTCGCCGCAAAATGCAGATCCTTCGCTTTGCTCGGGATGACAATTCAAGACTCGGGATGGCAATTCAAGATAAGGTAGCGCGAGCACCTCAAACGCGCTGAGTGCCAATCGCCGTCAGAACGTCGTCCAAATCCTCGGTGTTCTTCAACCCTGCGCGTTTCAACAGCACAACCACATTCGCAATGGCGGCGTTTTCGGTGCCCATGCCTTCCGGGGTTTTTGCTTTGATGCCTACGCAGTCGGCGGGAATTCCGCACAACTCGGCAACGTGTTTGCGAATCGCGCCGGCGTGCGGGCCGATTTTTGGAGCGGATAGGATCAGGGTGGAATCCAGATTCAAGAGCTCGTAGCCCGCGGACTTGACGCGTTGCAACGCCTCTTGCAGAAACAGGGAGGAGTCGGCATTTTTCCATTGTGCGTCGGAGGGCGGGAACAGCGATCCGATGTCGGGGCCGGCGATGGCGCCGAGCAGCGCGTCGGTGATGGCGTGGAGCAGGACGTCGCCGTCGGAGTGGCCGCCGAGACCTTGGTCGTGCGGCAAAGTCAAGCCTCCGATTTTGAGCGGAATACCGGGCTTGAATTCGTGCGAGTCCCAACCGTAGCCGATGCGGAATTCAGGTTTCAAAGTCTGTTCCCGGAATAAGAATTTGTAATTTTGTAATTGGGTAATTTTGTAATTTGTAACCCACTCCGTGCCGCTTGATTTGGTTTTCAAATTGCCAAATCACCCAATTACAAAATTACAAAATCCCTTCGTGTTTCAGATAGAACTCGGCCAGTTCCATATCCGCCGGCGTCGTGATTTTCATGTTGCCGGGCGAGCCCATCACGACCGCGACCGGCAGGCCGGCGCGCTCGATCAGCGAAGCCTCGTCGGTGCCGAGGAAACCGTCGGCGATGGCGTCATCAAAAGCTTTCTTCAGGATGCCGTAGCGAAAGCCTTGCGGAGTTTGCGCCATCACGATGCTGGCGCGCGGGATGGTGGTTTTGATGAGCGCGCCGTCCGCGGTCCGTTCCACTTGTTTCACTGTGTCGACGGCAGGCCAGCCCGCGATCGCGGCTCCATGTTTGTGCGCGGCCTCGATCACATGAGCAATGATTTCAGGCGTCACGAACGGGCGAACGGCATCATGCACCAGGACGATGTCTTCCGGATTGGCGGCTGTACTGGCCAGGGCGCTCGCCACAGAGTCCTGGCGATGCTCTCCGCCTTCGACGATCTGCAGCCGCTTGCCCAGGATTTCCGGATATTGTTTTTCGATTTGGGCGCGAAAGCCGGCGATCTCGTCCTGGCGAAGAGCGACGATGATCTCGTAGACAGCCGGGACGGCGGCGAACTTACGCAGGGTGTGGACAAGAATGGGAACGCCGCCCAGTTCTTTGAACTGTTTGGTCGGCGCTTTCTTTCGAGACTTCGCGGTCGAGGGCGGAGCCATGCGCGTACCCAGTCCGGCCGCCGGAACAATGACGAAAACCTTCATACGGGCGATCAGTATAGTACAGGAAACGCCTAGTCGGCTGACCGGTCGATCGCCGCCGACGGGGATTTTTTTGCCGGGTCGGCGGGCGTTCCACTGGTTCCTGGGACCGAAGGCACGGGCACTGCGGGCGGCGACGAGGTTAGCGGCGACGAGGCTGCTTTGGCATCGTGGCGGCCCGTCATGCGCTCATCCCACTTGCCAAAGATCATCTTGCCGGCGGTGGTTTGCAGGACCGAGGTCACGGAGATGTCGATGGTCTTGCCGATCATTTTGCGCGCGTTGTCGACGACCACCATGGTGCCGTCATCGAGATAGGCAACACCCTGGTTGTACTCTTTTCCTTCCTTCAGGATGAATACCCGCATCACTTCACCGGGCAGGACGATGGGCTTGAGCGAGTTGGCCAGTTCGTTGATGTTGAGCACGGCCACGCCCTGCAACTGAGCGACCTTGTTGAGATTGAAGTCGTTGGTGATGATCTTGCCCTCATACAGCTTAGCCAGTTCGATAAGCTTCAAATCGACTTCGCGGACGCTGGGGAAGTCGTCTTCCACGATCTGGATGGTGACGGAAGCAGTCTTCTGGAGACGCTGCAGGATGTCGAGGCCGCGGCGGCCGCGATTGCGTTTGAGGGAGTCGGCGGAATCGGCCACCAGTTGCAATTCGCGGAGCACGAACTGCGGGATCACAATCAGGCCGTCGAGGAAGCCGGTCTCGGCGATGTCGGCGATGCGGCCGTCAATAATGACGCTGGTGTCGAGGATCTTGAAACTCTTCTTGCCCGACTTTTCGCCGCCGAAGATCCCGCCGAGCGCCGCCAGATTGAGCAGGTCGCCTTTGTTGGCGCCGACCGCCAATCCCACGTAGGCCATGATCATCATGACCATGATCTGCAGGAAGCTCTGGGTCGGGCTGGCAGGGATGCTGTTGCGAATGACGAGGGCGAAAAGATAGGCGCCGACGATGCCGAGCACGCTACCGATGGCGGCCCCGATCAGGCGCTTCAGGCTCATCGCCCGCAACCTCCACTCGAACACGATGATGGCGGCGCCGATCAGCAGACCGACGACGGCAGCATAGCTTGAGGGCAGGCCAAACGGACGAATGAGAAAGCAGATGATACCGACGATGAGGATAAACAAAAAGCGAATAAGTAGGACGTCCACGAGTAAGACCTCTCTCGGGGAAGGCACCGCTCGCGATTCCCGCCCCCGCCAGTCGTCCAAGGCGAATGATAGTAAGCCTTGCGCCAGCGTTCTAAATTCACGGGGCTGTATGAAATGAATGCGCCCCGCGCCCGGTCCTAGCCGGGTTATTGCAAAAGTACGGGAGAAGTATATACCCGGCATGGGAAGGGGAACCAGCGCTTAGCTCTTGCAGTGGAGACGGGGCAACCCTCGATTGGATGCATGGAAAAATTTACATCCCGTCGTAGTTCGGGCCGCCGCCACCCTCAGGGGGAACCCAGGTGATGATCTGGTAGGGGTCCTGAATGTCGCAGGTCTTGCAGTGCACGCAGTTCGCGGGATTCAGGCTGATGCGTTTTCCATTGGCCGCGGTCGAGTCTTCCACCATCTCGTAGACATTGGCAGGACAGAAGTTCTGGCACGGGCTGCCGAACTCTCTCACGCAGCGTTCGTTGCAGATGTTCGTGTCGTGAATCAGCAGGTGGGCCGGCTGATCCTCTTCGTGCTTGGTGCCGGAATGATAGAGGTCGGTGAGTTTGTCGAAGGTAAGTTTGCCATCGCCCTTGGCCGGACCGAGCAGGTGTGCTTCCGGGCCTCCGTCGGCGGGCAGATTGGCGAGCGGCTCCAAGTTCTCGTATCCCGCATGGGACGGCACACGGTTGCGAAGGCCGCCGTCGAAAACCTCCTGCAGCACGGTGTTGAACATGCCGGCGACCATGCCCTTCTTGAATCCCTGGTGGAAGTTGCGCACCGGCCAGAGCTCGTCGTGAATCCAACTGGTTTCGACGCACCGCTCGAACTTGCCAAGCGTTGCCACCGAAGGGTCGGATTTCACCAGCGCTTCGAACGCGGTTTCGGCCGCCAACATGCCGCTCTTGATGGCGAGATGAATTCCTTTCAGGCGCGCGGAATTCAGGAAGCCGGCGGAGTCGCCGACGATCATCCATCCATTGCCGCCGAGGGGCGGCAGCGACCACCATCCACCGTAGGGAAGCGACTTGGCGCCATAGCGGATCATCTTGCCGCCGGCGAGCAACTTGGCAATCAAAGGATGCTGCTTGAACGACTGCAGCACGTGCTGCGGATCGAGGCGCGGATCGCGATAGTCGAGCCCGGTCACGAAGCCGAGCGAGACCAGGTTATTCGTCGAGCCGTATATCCACGCGCCGCCGTATTCCTTCGTGGTCAGCGGATAACCCATGGTGTAGATGACTTCGCCTGCTTGGATACGGTCGCGGCCCGGCGGTACTTCCCACAGTTCTTTCACGCCCACACCATAGGTCTGCGGGTTGCGATCTTTCATCAAGTCGAATTTCTCGATGAGTTGCTTGGTGAGCGATCCACGAGTGCCTTCGGCGAGCACGACGACTTTCGCTTTGATGTCGTAGCCCGGCTCGAAATTCGATTTCTGCTGGTTCTGTTTGTCGACGCCCTTGTCGTCGGTGCGGACGCCGATCACGCGATCGCTGTTGCTGTTTCTGTCAAAGAGCAGTTCCGATCCAGCGAAGCCAGTGAAGATCGTGATCCCGGCTTCCTCGACTTTGCCCGCCAGCCACTTCACGAAGCGGTTGATCGAGATGACGTAGTTGCCGTGATCCTGCAGCGGCGGAGGTGTGATGGGAAGCTGGTAATGCTCCTTGCGCGTCAGGAAATAGACGGCTTCCTTGTGGACTTGGGCGTCGAGTGGGGCTTCGTTTTCGAATCCCGGCAGCAGTTCCTTCATGGAACGCGGATCGAGGAGCGCGCCGGAAAGACAGTGCTGTCCGGCTTCGCGCGCTTTTTCGAGCACGTAGATATTTTCTTTGCTAAGCGGGGATTCGGGATGGCGCGCGTTGTGATCGTCGATCAACTGCGAAAGCCGCAGCGCGCAGGCCATGCCCGCGGGTCCGCCGCCGACGATAACGACATCGGCCGGCATCTCGGGATGGTCGACGTTGGGAAGAGGCTTGCGGAAAATCAGCATTTGGCACCTAGCAACTAGCAATTAGTCTGGGCAACGTTGAAACTGCATTAGGGACTCCCTGCATATCCCTCGTACCGGCTCGCCCTATCTGGCAACTGCATTTTGGTGGCGGCATCGCGAAGGGCAAGCCAAAATTCCTGTCTGACCGGACGGTCCTCCGCATACGTCTCAAGCATGTCGCAGGCCAACTCGAGCTCATTGCGATCCAGAAACTCTTTGTATTCGCGGATAGTCTGGTGGCAGGCGGCATCATCTGGCAATGTGTTTCGTGCCCGCGCAAGATCCGCTTCTATCAACGCCCACAGCTTGGGAAGATTCATGTTAAACGGAACGATTGTATTCCTCGCACGAGGGTTTGCATCCACTACGCAGATCAAGGTTAGCGGTCTAGGTCCCCGCGAATCAGAACGGCGCTGTCGGAAAGAATGCCTGCCCTCTGGCGGATTTTCTCCCGGCGCGCTTCGATCCTCTTCGAATGGAGACCATTGTACGACCATGGAACGGCGCGGAATTATCTGCGATAGCGGAAACACTCGACCGCGTGGTCGTTGACCATTCCGGTGGCCTGCATGAAAGCGTAGCAGATGGTCGAGCCGATGAAGTTGAAGCCGCGTTTCTTCAGGTCTTTGCTCATCGCGTCCGACTCCAGTGTGCGCGCCGGAATTTTCTCGCCCAACCGCCAGACATTCACGCGCGGCTTGCCGCCGACAAACTGCCAGATGTAGCGGTCGAATGAGCCGAACTCTCTTTGCACTGCGAGAAATGCCTTGGCGTTCCGTATCGCCGAAGCTATTTTCAGCCGGTTGCGGACGATGCCCTCATCGCGCAGCAGTTGCTGCGTCTTTCGCCGGCCGTAGCGCGCGATCTTTTCCGGGTCGAAGCCGTCGAAGGCCGCGCGATAGTTTTCGCGCTTCCGAAGAATCGTGTCCCAACTAAGCCCGGCTTGCGCGCCTTCCAGAATCAGGAACTCGAACAGCACGCGGTCGTCATGTTGCGGAACGCCCCATTCGCGGTCGTGATAGAGAAGCGAGAGTTCATTGCTGGGCCACGTGCAGCGAACGGGATTTTTCTTTGGTGTTTTCATTGGAAACTCGTCATTGCCCAGACACTCTCGCTCGCCGATTCTAACGGAATTCGCGCCCTTTGGGACGGTAGGAGGGTTTTCCACCGAGGACTATAATCCAGACCATGATGCCGGAAGCTCAAGAATTGCTCAAGAAGGCCCTTGCCCTGCCCGACAAGGAACGAGCCGATCTGGCCGGCAGTTTGATCGAGAGTCTGGACGCCGCCGTCGATGAACATGCGGAAGCTGCCTGGCAGGAAGAAATCGCTCGCCGCCTCGAAGAGGTTCGATCGGGGAAGGTGAAGACGATTTCGTGGGACGATGTCCGGCAGAAGGGCCGCTCCTTGCTCGGTAACAGCTAAGCCATGTCTGGTAAGCCGCTTGAATTCCATCCTGAGGCCGAACGGGAGTATCTAGCGGCGTTAGCGTGGTACTTAGAGCGAAGTCCGGCGGCGGCGATTGGCTTCGAAAGCGCATTCGATCGAGCGATAAGTAAAATCAGAGAAGCTCCCGATCGTTGGCCAGCCTATCTCGCCGGGTGCAGGAGATACACGGTCCATCAATTTCCGTTCATCGTGGTGTACTCGATTTTTCCTTCTCACACTCTTGTCTTGGCAATCGCTCATGGCCGCCGGCGTCCGGGCTACTGGAGAGACCGTCTACAACACGCCCCGAAATGAGTAGAGAAGTCCGGCGATCCCTTCACGCCGCTGGCTTGCCGGCGAGAACAGCGTCAATCATCAGCAACTCCTGGGCTGAGAATTTGAGGTTCTTTAGCGCGGCTACGTTGTCGTCCACTTGCGACACTTTGCTGGTGCCCACCAGTGCGCTGGTGACGCGCGGATCGCGCAGCACCCATGCCACCGCCATCTCCGCCAGCGTCTGCCCGCGCTGCTTGGCGATTTCATTGAGCGCGCGAATCTTGACCAGCTTGTCTTCCCCGATGTCCTTCTTCTTCAGAAAGAAATCGCGCGCGGCACGCGAGTCGCTGGGAATTCCGTTCAGATAGCGATCCGAGAGCAATCCCTGCGCCAGCGGGCTGAAGACAATCGATCCCACGCCTTCTTTCCCCAGTACGTCGAGCAAGCCCTGCTCGGGATCGCGGACGAACATCGAATATTTCGGCTGATGAATCAGGCAGGGCGTTCCGAGGTCGCGCAAAATCTTGATCGCCTCCGCCGTTTGCTTGGCGCTATAAGACGAAATACCAACATAAAGCGCTCGGCCCGAACGTACCGCGGTTTCGAGCGCGCCCAGCGACTCTTCCATTGGCGTGTCGGGATCGGGCCGATGATGGTAGAAAATGTCTACATATTCGAGCCCCATGCGCTTCAGGCTCTGATCGAGGCTGGCCAGCATATATTTGCGCGAGCCCAAATCGCCATAGGGGCCGGGCCACATATCCCAGCCGGCCTTGGTCGAAATGATCAGCTCATCGCGGTGGGGAAGGAAATCTTTCTTGAAGATCTGCCCGAAGTTTTCTTCCGCCGATCCGTAGGGAGGGCCGTAATTATTGGCGAGATCAAAATGCGTGATGCCGAGGTCGAAGGCGCGGCGCAGCATGGCGCGACAGTTTTCGAAATTGTCGACGCCGCCGAAGTTGTGCCACAGCCCGAGCGAAACAGCCGGAAGTCTGATGCCGCTGCGCCCCGAGCGGCGATAGAGCATGGCGTCGTAACGCTTATCATCTGCAACGTACATTGGTGGCCTCCTCGAGGGAAATCAGAGAAACATCATTCTACGAGGTCGGGCGGCGCTCTGCTTGCTCGGCGGAGCTGTTCGACTTCGTTAAGAGAATGTCTCAGCCCTTTCGCTTGTAAATGACAAGTTCGCGGCCCGGATGATGATGCTCACGGGCTTCCTCACCCCAGAAATAGTGCGATTCCGGCTCGGCCACCTCGACCATTCCGGCTTCTTCGAAGTTGCTGGAAAGGTACCGATCCATCCAAGTGCGGAAGGCGACAACTTGCGGCGAGCCGTGGCCGGACAGCCAGGAAGCATAGATATTGACGAAGACGACGTAGGCCGGCCGGTTGGCTTCGACTTCCTGCATCATTTGTTTCTGCATGGCAGGCCAGTACTTCTGATCTTCCATCAGGCTGTAAGTGTAGATATAGCCGCTGGCGGAATGGCGATGCGCCTCAAAGTAAATCTCCGGCTCCGAGCCAAACACCATGATGGTGTCTGCCGGCGCGGTGTGCTGGTGCAGATAGTCGGCAACCGGCAACGCCTCCGAAAATGGACTTGGGAAATAGAAGGAACGGCACGCTTGCAGCGGGGTCAGTTTGAAATAGACCTCCGCGTTGCGGTGAATCGCAAGCCCCCATGCGGCGGTAAACACGATCACTGGAAGAACGCTAAGCCAGCGAGCAGTGAACTTCGCCGCGAGCAGCCGGACGGCGGAAGTAACGGCAATCGCGATCAAGATGGCAACAGCGGGCAGCATCAGGATGAAATAGTGTTCCCTGAAATGAAGGCCGGGACACACCGCGGCGCAGGAAAACACCACCAGTCCGAATACAAACACGGCATACCGGCGGACATCGGGGTTCCAAAACGCCGTGGACAGGCCTACGAGCGCGAGTATCCAGAGCCAGGGGGTCATACGCAGCATGTAAGCGGAGTTGGCCGTGAGTAGTTCCAGCCCTGTGCGCAAGGGCGCAGTGGCGTACTGACGCGCGTAGGAAAAAGTCCAGAACCAGAAATTCTGGAAGACCCTGGCCCGGTAGAGGAAAATGCACATTAGCGCGAATGGCAGGGCTCCCGCGATCAGAAAGACGCCCATGTTCTTTGCCCACGGCGCCCATTCGCGCTTGTTTTTCGGCCAACATTGAACGGCCAGGTAGAGAAACGCAAAAGCGGCGAGCAAAATTCCGGGCTGCTTCATCAGGAAGGCGATGCCAAACGTCAGGCCGCTCCAGAAGAAGAAGGCCGGGCGTCTCGTTTCTTCGGCTCGTAGGAGAAGGACAAGCCCGATGAGCGCCGCCGGCACCACGAAGTGTGTGGCGTGCGCCGCAAATCCAAACACGCCCTGGTGCGTGGAGAGCAAGGCGTAACTCGCGCCTGCTATGGTCCCAGCCAGTGTACCGAAGAGGCGCGCCGCAACCAGGTAAAGCAGGATGACCGAGATCGCGTTGACGAGCAGAAGCCCAAGATGGATTCCGCGGCTCGTCTGCCCAAACACCGCGAGGATCGCGGCATAGGCCGCATAAGTCCCCGGCAACTTCATGTTGTAGGCCAGTTGGTAGGGAGGGATGCCCTGCAGGATGAGTTGCCCGACATAGGCGTACTCGCCCTCATCGCGTTCCAAAGGAATATCCGCCAAACGCCAGCGGACGGCTCCAAAGAAAACGATGACCGCTAACAAAACGACGAAATGCCAGTGAAAAAGGCGCCGCCACGTCTGGCCCGATTTACTCTCCGCCGACTGGTCTGACGCGATCTCTTCTTCCGCTGCCATGGGTTCAATGCGAAGTATTTCACACCTTAGCAACTCCGCTCAGCGGGAGCAAGGGTGGACTGCCTAACTTGATTACCCTGCGGTCAGTCGTGAGGAATTCGACGCGTCGCAATCGGAGCCTGTTTCAGGACGTCAGTCGTATTTCTCGTATCGAATCGAAGTTCGATCCCATCCGAGACTCTTCAGCAACTCGCGGTTGGCCTGGACCATCTTGTCGAGTCCACAGATGTAGGCGTGCATGTCGGAGCGGGTTCCAACGATTTCGGGCAGATGTTCCTGAACATATCCTCGCAACCCTTTCCACTCTGTGGCAGCGCGGCTCAACGTCGGCAGAAAATGAAAGTTGTCGTGGTCCGCGGCGAGATTCTCAAACTCCTCGCGATAATAAATATCCTGCTCGCGGCGTGCGCCGAAAAGCAGCCAGAACCGGTGTCCCCGGTGACGATCGCTCTCCGCCAGCAGCCAGTGCAGCATGGAACGGAAGGGCGCGATGCCGGTGCCCGTCGCAATGAACACGGTGTCACGGAGTGGCGGGCGCAGGATAAAATCGCCGAAGGGCCCCTGAAACGCGATCGTCGCGCCCTCATTGAGACTGCAGAGATGGTTCGACATGAATCCATCCTGCACACGATTCAGGCAGAAAGCGAAATGGCCATTCTCGGACGGCGCAGAGGCGATGGAATATGCCCGTGTGATCTCCTCGCCATCCGGAGTAGTGGCCTTCACCGAAAGCCACTGTCCGGGAACAAAACCGAAGCGGGAGACTCCGTTTACTTCGAGCTCGATGTGCTTGGTAAACTCGGAGAGCGAGACGGAGCGCAGCACGCGTCCGTCGAAAGTTTTGAACTGAGCCATTATTCATGTAGATGATTTTGACGGGCCGCCGGACGCGTCGATTGGTGTGCACCCGCATGGCTGGCCAGGGTGCTTTCGAGGAGGAAAACATGGGACACCGCATTTGCCCCTGGTGGCTTGGCTACGTACTAGCCAGTCCGTTGCGACGTCTGTTGCAGGATCCGGTCGCGATCACCAAGCCTTACGTTCGGGAAGGAATGACTGTCCTCGAACCCGGCCCAGGCATGGGCTTTTTCACGCGGGAGATGGCTCGCCAGGTAGGGGCACGCGGCCGAGTAGTCGCGGTCGACGTTCAGCCGCGCATGATCGCGGGATTGAAACGCCGGCTAGCGAAAGCCGGACTCCTCGAACGCACCGACGCGCGCCTGGCCCCGCCCGATTCGCTGGGCGTGCAGGATCTGCGGGGCAAGGTCGATTTCGTACTTGCCATGGCGATGGTGCACGAAATGCCCAGTTCGAGCCGCTTTTTCGCTGAGGTTGCGGACGCGATGAAACCGGGGGCAACGCTCCTGCTTGCAGAACCCTCGGGCCATGTGAAGAAAGACGCGTTCGAAGCCGAACTGCAGGACGCCGCTGCAGCAGGTCTGGAAGTGGCCGATCGCCCTGTAATTCGCCGCAGTTGGGCGGCGCTGCTGAAAAAACGCGGGCAGTAGACCAACTCAGATAGGTACGGCGCACACACCCACTCATTCGCAAAGAACGCGAATGAGGGGGCACCCGCGAACCCTGCCACGAGCGGTACAATTCGAGCGAGCAGGTTTCCCCATTATGGTTGTCGCCATCAGAAAACTAACTTTGACAAGTGTGTTGATGGTTCTATTAACCGCGGGATGGAGCACTTCTCAAACTTCGCAAACCGCGCCCGCCCAGGCTCAAACTAACCAAAATAGCAGGACATCGACGCAGGCAGCGTCACCAGCTGTTCAATCAGATTCTAACGTTATTCCTTGCAATCCCAGCGGCCTTCTTCATTACACTTTGTATAAGAACGACATCTATCGTTTCACCTTCCAATGCCCAGAGGGTTTAAGAGTCAGGTTTCATCGCAGAGCGGGCAATATCGGCTTGCTGGCAGTTGACGGGGACAAGAGTGCCAGTATTACTTTGACTATTAACGGACCTGCTGTGCCGCTCGATTCCATGCAAAAAACTACATTGGATCAGTCCATAACAACCAACGGCATAGCCATGCGTAAACGGCTGATCAGCGACCCCGTGATTGGCGATCCTCCTCACCAGGATCAAGAAATTATTTATGATTTTAGTCACGGTAATAATACGTTCACATGGTGGGCAGTTCTTGGAAGGGACGACACAGTAAATCAAAGCAGAGTAAATCAAATTGTCGGTTCTTTTAAGTTCACGGATTGACCGGCTGCGGGGAAAGCACGTTCTATCCCGCAGCGGCTAAAGAGGCTACGGAAAAACTCAGCAAGGCTGCAAGAGTCTCCCCTCAGGCACTAAAGCGCGAAAACACTTTCAACGACTGGCGGCACGACTAAAGTCGTGCCCTTCCCAAAAACCTGCTGTCTCGCCGTGCCGTGAGCCGCTGAAAATGTGCTTGCGCCGGTTATTCCACTGTCACCGACTTCGCCAGGTTCCTGGGCTGATCCACGTCGCAGCCGCGGCGCACGGCGATGTGATAGGCCAACAGTTGCAGCGGGACGATCTCCAGAATCGCCGACAATTCTTCTGGCGCCGGCGGAACGAAGAGAACGTGATCCGCCTCCTCGCTGATCTCCTTGTCGCCTTCGGTGGCGAGGGCTATGACTATGCCGGAACGAGCTTTCACTTCTTTCAGGTTCGACATGGTTTTCTCGTAGCGAGTCATCGACTGCGGGCTCGCCACGTCGCGCGTGGCGATGATGACCACCGGTAGATTCTCGTCAATCAGCGCATTGGGGCCGTGCTTCATCTCGCCCGCCGGATAACCTTCAGCGTGAATGTAGGAAATTTCCTTGAGCTTGAGCGCGCCTTCGAGCGCGATGGGATAGTGAATGCCGCGTCCGAGAAAGAGGAAGTCCTGGACGCGGACATAGGTTTTCGCCAGTTCGTCGCAAGCCTCATCGTGGGTGAGAATCTGTTCCAGCTTGCCGGGGATGCGCATGAGCTCTTGTACCGCCGCTTTGGCCTGTTCGGAGTTCATGGCCCCGCGCACCTGCGCCAGATACAAGGCGAATAAATAAAGAGCGGTAAGTTGTCCGGTGAAAGCCTTAGTCGAAGCCACACCAATTTCCGGGCCGGCGTGCGTGTATATGGTTCCCACGGCTTCGCGCGTAATCATGGAGCCGACCACGTTGCAGATAGCCAGCGTGTTCGATCCCTTGGCCTTGGCTTCACGCTGGGCCGCAATGGTATCCGCTGTTTCACCAGACTGCGAAATCAAGAGCGTCATCGTGTCCGGGCCGATGATTGGATCGCGATAGCGCCACTCGCTGGCATAATCGACTTCGACCGGAACGCGCGCCAGATCCTCGATCATGAACTTTCCTGCAAGTCCGGCATGCCAACTCGTGCCGCAGGCCGCGATATTGATTTTCTTCAGCGCTTTGAACTCAGCTTCGCCGACCTGCATTTCGTCGAGAAAGATGGCGCCCGTGTCCTGCGAGACGCGGCCGAGAGTGGTGTCGCGGACGGTGCGCGGCTGCTCATAAATTTCCTTGAGCATGAAGTGCTTGAAGCCGCCCTTCTCCGCCATGATCGGATCCCAGGTGATGCGCTGGGCTTTGCGCTCCAGCGGATTGCCATCGAAATCGGTAACCCGTACGCCGTCCGCAGTGATTACGGCAAGATCGCCATCGGCCAGAAAGAAAAGATCGCGAGTGTGATCGAGGAGCGCGGGAACGTCGCTGGCTACGAAGTATTCGTCCTTGCCGAGGCCGATTACGGCGGGCGGTCCATTGCGCGCGGCGACGATCTTGTTCGGTTCGGCAACCGCAATCACCACCAGCGCGAATACGCCGGTGAGTTCCTTGACGGTTTGGCGCACCGCTTCTTCGAGCAATGGGCGATGGCCGCTTTGAGCTTGCAGATAGTGCTTCTCCACCAGGTGCGCGATGATTTCGGTGTCGGTTTCGGTGGTGAACTTGTGGCCCTCGGCGATCAGCTTCTTCTTGAGCGAGAGATAGTTTTCGACAATACCGTTGTGCACCACCACGATGGTGCCGGTGCAGTCGCGATGGGGATGGGCGTTCTCTTCGGTGGGGCGGCCGTGCGTGGCCCAGCGAGTGTGTCCGATGCCGTAGGTGCCATCCAGCGGCTTGAGGCGAATCACTTCTTCCAGATTGCGCAGCTTGCCTTCGGCGCGGCGGATCTGCAGGCCCTCGCTGCCTCCGGCCACAGCGATCCCGGCCGAGTCGTAGCCGCGATACTCGAGTTTTCTCAGTCCTTCAATGATGACGGGGACGACTTGTTTCTTGCCGACGTATCCCACGATTCCGCACATTGGATTATTGGCTCCTTGACGAATGGTTCGGTGGGGGACCGGTGATGGTTCGAGCAGCCCCTAAAGGGGCGTCTGCTTCCGAAGAACTTCTGGCATCGCTAAAGCTATGCCCTGATACGAAACGATGTTGCGCAAACATTCAGACGGGGCAAGCCCCGTCTCTACAGGCGGAAAAACTCTCAATCTTCGAGGGAGAAGCGAAACTCTTCAATGACCGGGTTCGTCAGGACTTCGCGCGCCATCCGTTCCACTTCGGCTTGCGCTTCATCCTTGGAGATGCCACCGTTGAGAGTAATTTCGAAATACTTTCCTTGCCTGACATCGCGCAGACTCTTATAGCCGATTTTCGTAAGGGCGCCGTGGATGGTCTTACCCTGCGGATCCAGAACGCTCTTCTTCAGTGACACGTAAACGTAGGCTTTCATTGACTCGAGTGATTATACGTCAGGCGACAGAGAACGGGACCGTGGTTTTCGTTATAGAGGGTATAGGTTCAGGCCCTCTCTTGGTCGGCGTCCAGTCCGTAACCTATTTAAAAGATGCGAGTTGACGATCCAACTCCGCAAGCGCCTGCTCCAGCATCTGGCGGTGGCGAGGGTTGCAGGCCGCCTGCAGTTGTTGCGTGAGCCGCTGCCGGGAAAGAAGCAGGCCCTCGTGTTTCCGGTTGCGTTGTTGCTGCTTGGGCGAGATCGGGTCGCGGACGGTTTTGCGCCGCTCTGACATTTCCTCTTGCTGCTGTTCTACGGACTTACTCTCCCACCCGCGTGCCATAGGAGAGATCTTACCTTAGGGAAGGTCGGATTAAGTGTCGGCAGAGAGCATAAACCACAGGGTACACAAAGGTGCACGGAGGACCCCAGTGTTCGATGATTTCTTGTGAGTCCGGCTGACACGGCCTTTACAAAACTCCACTTAGCGTTTCAATTCTTCACCAATCTCTATACAACTTTCCCTCCTGGCGGCTGTTTACTTTGCTAGAGAGCTGATCCAGGCTCCCAATCGCCACTGGTACGGAAGGCTTCAGCTTTCAAACAGGAGGCACCTCAAATGGCTCCAAATCATTGTTGTCTTCGTATCCTCTCGCACCTATCCGTCTTACAGAATCTGGCCAAAGCAAAAACCAGGCAAGGCCTCGCCTTAACCATTTCGCTGCTCTTCGCCGCGTTCAGTCTTGCGCAGCAATCCTCGCCCACTACTCCGCAGCCAAATTTCCCAGACAGTTCTCAGGCAGCGGTCGCAAACTATAAAGCCACAGTGGCAATTCCCGCGGGGACGAGAGTTGCTCTCGTGCTCACGAGTTCGATCCAAACCAGGTACATCCATCGCGGAGATGCCATCTATGCCCAAGTCACTTCTCCCGTCATCTCGGGCAACGAGGTTGTAATTCCCCCCGGCACATTCGTTCAAGGGAAAGTGGACAAACTGGAACGCAAAGGCGGCCGCGGTGAACTGCATTTGCAATCCATGTCCATAACCTTCCCGGACGGTTATGTCGCTCCTATTTCCGGACCGGTGGATTTGGAAACCGATGATGGCTACGCCCTGAAAGATCCGGGCCAAGGCCGGTCCGTCGGCGCGTTCGCTTTGCCTGCAGCCGGAGCGGGACTGGGCGCGCTGATTGGCCACTCGGTCGCCAGTTCGCAACCCACGACCATCACCAGCACTCTCCCGCCCGGTTGCACAGGACCGCCGCCGGGCTGCCTTACGTCAAGTGCAACCGCTCCCGGCAGCACTGCGAAAGGCACCATGATCGGCAGCGCGGTCGGCGCGGCGGTCGGCATGGTTGCTTCGCTCGTCCTGCTCACTAGTTCGCACAATTTCTTCCTCGACGTAGGCTCGCCCGTCGAGTTAGTTTTGCGCCAGCCCGTGTCCCTGGAGCAGGATCAGGCGGACGACGCAGTCCGGCAATCCGAGCAACACCCGGTAACAACCCAACCGATTGCCCAACGGCCACAACCCCCGCCATCACCGCCCGAAACCGATCCCGGGATCTGCTACACGCCAGGCACGCCGGGCACTCCCGGCGTCGACATTCCAGGAACGCCCCCGATCGGCGATTCGCCCGGAACTCCGGCCACTCACATTCCCGGCATCCCAGCGACTCCGCCTACGGCACACCCATGTCCGTGATTCTGAGCAGATCGGCTGGCATGGATAAGGTTTCGTTCGCTCGAGAGAGGCGCGGCGCCAGCCGCGTCCTCGAGCTCTCAGAGTTCGGGCCGCAAGTTGTGGCGGAAGGGCTTCGTTTCCTTTTGTTATTTTGTCGTTGCTTTTGTTCTACGGGCTCGCTGCCAGCCGCGTGCCATATGGGGAATCTCACTTCGAATTTTCTGGATGTTATCTCAAGAAACAACTTGCTTGTGACTTACAGACGGAGTATCAATGTGTGTTCCGGAAAAGCACAATTCCGGGAAAACGGTGCCGCAGAACCTGAGGGGGCTCCCCGATCGGGGAGAAATAGATTGGTTCCAAGGTAAAGGAACTGACGCCTGCGGTCACCGCAAGGTTGAACGGTAGTTCGCAGCTTGGCAAGCTGCGATGTCCCCCAGTCCCTGCTCAAAACTGGCCGCCCGATGCTATTGCACGCGTCAGGTGCAAGAGGTGTATCTATGTCAGAAACCGCAATCGCACTCGAGCGAGATGCCTCGCCTGAACGCGACCGGTATCGTTTGCTCCTTGAGGTCACTGACCGGGTCGCGCGGACCCAGAGCCTGCCCGAGGCACTAAGAGAACTCGCCCCGCCGGTGCTGGACCTGACGGGAGGCGAATTGCTGAATCTTTCCCTCTACGATCCGCGGCGCGATTGCATGCGGACTCACTACTTCAAAAAGAACCAGGAAAGCGGAGAGTTCGACGCTCTCCCGGTGGACGAAGCGGTGTGCGGATGGGCGTGGAAACACCAGGAGCCGATCGTCATTCCCGATATCGAACGCGAGCAGCGCTTTCCCGGCTTCACGCCCATGTTACTCAATCACGGCGTCCGATCGTATACCGTGCTTCCCATCAGCACGCCTTCACGCCATTTTGGAGCGCTGGGCCTGGGCAAGAGCGTTCCCGAGGCGCTGAAAAGCGAAGATGTGGAGTTTCTCTCTCGCGTCGCGCTGGTGGGAGCGCTGGCGCTGGAGAAGGAGAGAGCCTACCGCCCTTTTGAGGAACAGCAGAGCCTGGTCGCAATCAGCCGGGAACTGAGTTCGAGCCTGGAGTTGGAAAAGTTGTTGCCGGTCATTCTTAACAGCGTTCGGAGCATCGCGCGTTACGAGCGAGCCATCCTGTGCCTGCTGGACGAGGATGGCAAGCACGTGCACCGCTATGGAGATGCTCTGGAATGGGAAGCTTTCGTCAACCACGGAATGGCGATTCCGCTTGAGCAATCACTCTCGGCGTGTGCGATCCAGACGCGAAGCGTTGTGTTTCTTACCGCAGCCGATTTGCACGGCATGAACGAATCCCTGGCGAGGGCCATGTATGAAAGCGGAGTTCGGTCGGTTTGCAGCGTGCCGCTGGTCGCGGGCAATCGCGTCTGGGGAGCGCTGAATCCGAGCAGCATGACCGAGAATGCTTTCGGCACGCCGGAAGTTGAATACCTGCAGCAAGTGGCGAACCAGATCGCGGCTGCGCTCCAGAATGCGCATGCCTATCGTGAGATCGCGCAACTGAAGGAGCGCATCGCCCAGGAGAAACACTATTTGGAGTACGAGATCCGGAGCGCGAACCGGTCCGACGATATCGTGGGCAACAGTCCTTCCCTGAAACGCGTGCTGGACTATGCTGCCATCGTCGCGGACACCGATTCCACCGTTCTCATCAGCGGCGAAACCGGAACCGGCAAAGAACGCATAGCCCGGTTGGTGCACAGCCTGAGCCGGCGCAAGGAGCGCAACTTCATCAAACTGAACTGCGCCGCCATTCCCACGGGACTACTGGAGAGCGAGTTGTTCGGCCACGAAAAGGGAGCGTTCACCGGAGCGATAAGCCAGAAGCTCGGCCGGCTGGAACTGGCGGATAAAGGCACACTGCTGCTCGACGAGGTGGGCGAAATTCCGGTGGAGTTGCAGCCTAAGTTGCTGCGCGTTCTGTAGGATCAGGAGTTCGAGCGTTTGGGAGGCACGAAGACGATCCGGGTGGATGTACGGCTGATCGCCGCCACCAATCGCGATCTGATTCGCGCCGTCGAAGAAAAAGAATTCCGCGGAGATCTGTTCTACCGCTTGCACGTGTTTCCCCTGCATCTGCCGCCGTTGCGCGACCGGCGCGAAGACATCCCCATACTGGTGCGGCATTTCGTCGACAAATGCGCGGCCCGGTTGCACAAGCAGATTGACGTCATCCCCGATGAAGCTCTCGAAGCGATGATGAACTGGAGGTGGCCGGGGAACATCCGCGAGCTGGAAAATTTTATCGAGCGCTCGGTGATCCTCTCCGAAGGCAACCGGTTGAGCGCACCGCTCTGCGAGTTGCGCGAGGAAATGGCACGGCCGCCGGCTGGTTCCGAAGGCACACTGCGCGACCGGGAACGTGAACACATTATCGAAATTCTGCGTCAGACACGGGGCGCACTGTCGGGTCCGGCAGGCGCGGCGGCCCGGCTTGGACTCAAGCGGACTACCCTGCAGTACAAGATGCAGCGGCTGGGAATCTCCCGTACGGATTATCTGAACTAAGGAATCGTTGGACTAGAGAGCCACGATTTCACGCTGAACACGATCTTCAGCGGGGGCCCTGCCAGAGTTCTATTTCCCGCGAATCACCGTTTTTGCAGTCGCGAGATTGTCGAAGCGGTCGTAGGCGCGGACCACAATCACGTGGTCATTCGCGGTGTTCCCGGCCATGGGAGCGGGCGCAGCTTCGGGTTGCGGCACCGCCAGGCGAAAATCGTAATCTTCCATTTTCGAATCCGACAACTGGCCGACCGGCTCGACGAACTGCCAGTCGCCGCCATCGAGCGAATACTCCGCCCGTTTGATCGGCGAAAATGAATCGCTGGCGCGGAAGTGGACGCGGATTTGCTTTCCGATCTGCTTGTCATCGAAAGTGGCCGTCAGGTTGTCGATGACCGGAGCGGTGCTATCGACTTCAAAGCGCGAGCTGACGCGCTCGGCGTAGAGGGCTTCTCCGGGCGAATGCGAAGGCGCATCGGAGGCGATGACCTTCACGGTGTAGCCGCCATCCGGCACAAGACTGGCGTCGAAAGAATAATAGTGGTCGGAGAGATTGTTCTTCAGCAACAGCCAGCGCGATTCGCCATCGCCGCGATAGTACACGCTGTAGACGAGCTGGTCGTCGTTGTCGTCATGCGCCATCCAGCGAATGCCGATCGAATCGCGGTCGCGCACCGCGGGCGGAGGAGGATCGAAACGCGGCTGCCCCGGAGCAGGCGGCTCGGTGCCAGTCACGTGGGGAATCGGCTGATAGTGGTATCCGGGCTGCACCGTGATTTCGTCAATCTCGGGGGCAACGTTCTTGGGCAGGTAGTTCAGCAGGACGTCGTCAACGCGAGGCGCGGGACTGCCGGCGTGGAGCACGGACTTCCATTGCACGAAGCGCGCGGGCGGAACTTTGAGTTCAGCGCCGGCTGCGGAAGCGAGATCAATTCGCGTCCAGCGGCTCCAGTCGCGGTCGGGATTGTCGACATTGCCGCTGCGAGCATAGAGTTCGACATTGCCGGCGCTGCGAATCGTCGCGCGGCCCCACAGCGAAAAGATGTGTGCGTCGAAGACGTCGCTTTCGTAGGTGCCCTCAGATTCGGGACCAGGGCCGAGGAGAAAAATTTTCCCGAGGTTGCTGCCGGAGGCGTAGAGTCCTCCGCTTGGCGCGGCGGCGAAGGCCGTGATTTGAGTGACGCTGGCTTTGATCAGATCGGTGAAATCGTCGACTCCGTTGATGGCGAAAATGTGACCGCGATTGCCGGTGCCGGCGAGGAGGCGTCCGTGCTGATCGAAGCCGAGCGCGTAGACGAGATCTTCGTGGGAGGTCCACAGGCGCGACGGGGCGCCATCTGGCGCAATGCGATAGATTTCGGAGCCTCCGGTAGCGCCAACGCCGGGAGCGGGAAAGGGCTGCGTCATCATGGGCGCAGTAGGAGCTGCGGTGATGGTGATATTGCCGCCGGGCGCGAGTTGATTCTGCGCTGGACTTGCGAGCATGATGCCCATCTGCGGGATCGCGGAGCCGGGGTGCTTCTCGCCCGCTGCAGCGGCGTAGATATTGCCTTCGCGGTCGATAGCGAGCGCGGTAATTTCTTTCCTGGGCGCGCTGTAGAGAACGAACGCTTCACCATTCGGCGCGATCTGGTAGACCAGCCCGCTGCCATCGGAACCGGCAATCAAGTTTCCCTTGGGATCGAGTGCGAGCACGCGAATGTGGACTTCATCGCTCTTGAAGAAAAGCGAGTGCTGGCCGTTGGCGCTGACTTTGTAGATTTCGCCGTGATCGCCGGTGGCGACATACAGAGCGCCGGCATTGTCGAGAACGATATCCCAGATGTACTTGGAGCCGGGATCGAAGTAAGTGGATGCGGTCCATGATGTCTTCGCATCGGGCTTCGCGCCTTTGGCGGATTCGAGACGATACACTTTGCCGTCGGGTGCGGTCGCGGCATAGACGGTGCCGTTTTTGTCGACAACCAGAGCCTGCACCTGCAATTCCTGCGGCTCGAAGATGGCCGTGCTTTGACCATCGGGCGTGATGCGATAGACGCGGGCTGGAGATCCGGCGGCGGCGTAGATGTTGCCCGCGGAATCGGACGCGATCGACCAGATGTAGGTCGAAGGCGTGGTCGCAATCGCTTTGAACGCCGGAGCGAGTTCGAGGCCGCCCTCACTGCGCAGGGCGATGCCATTGGCAGTGCCCTTGGTCAGTTCTTCGAACTTGGATTGTTCCCAAGTGCGGGTGCCCTCGGCGAGAGCGAGTGCGGACAGTGCGAGTGCCGATAGTAGAACAAGCGTCTTACGAACCAAAGTCATACCTCATAAGAATATCTGAATTGTCATCCCGAGCGAAGCGAGGGATCTGCAGTTCGCCGCAAAATGCAGATCCCTCGCTTCGCTCGGGATGACAAAATTTCTGGTGGTGTGGACTATCATGCGGCGCGGTCGTGCCAGCTACTTGATGTTGATCGTCAGCATCTGCGCGCCGGAGACTACGTAGTCGAGCGAATCGGTGGAAGCTTCGCTGACCGAGGATTCTCCGAGCACGATCATGTCCTGCGTGCCGCGCATGTTGTCCATCACGTTCATGACGGAAAGCGGCAGCGTGGGCATCACTTTGTCGGCGACCATGGCTTCGGGATCGGAGCCGAGCAGCGAAACATAGACGCGATCGTTGGCGCGTTCTTTGTTCAGCAGCGCGATGGTCGGCGCCAGGCCGAGACCGCGGTTCATCATCGGCGTGCCGCGGCGCATGCGGTCGAGCGTGTCTCCGTCGCTGACCAGAATGCGCAGCGTTCCCTTCGAAGTGGAGGTCGGAATCCGTATGGGAATCTGGCGTACGAGTCGCTCGCCGCGATAGGGACGAATCACCGTCTCAACCGTGATCAGGTCGCCGGGACGAGCTTCCGTCATGTCCGTGCGCGCGGCTTCCAAGCGAGCGGAGCGGCGTTCGCGGACAAGATCGAAGTCGAGCTTCACACCCTGAATGTCGGGAGCGTCGAAGGGATTGCTGTAGATGCGTCCAAAGCGATCGCCGATGGTGGCGGCGGCCAAAGCCGCGGCGGGCTGCCCGTTGTCTTGCGGGGCAAACATATTGCGCAGCGTGACGTCGGGATAGCCCTTTACGCTGAGCACGCCATTCATGCGGTAAGTAATGTCCTCGCCGTATTCGTTGGTGCCGTGCAGCGCGTTGAAGACGGTGGCCATCATGGCTAATGGGCTTAGCCGCGCGTTGTTGAGAATTTCGTAATGGAATTCTTTTGTCGAAGTCCCACTATGCATAGCGACGGTTACCGGAATCATCTTCGACTCGCGGCCCGGCACGCCCATGATTCCGTTCTGGCGATCCTGCACGAACGCGCCGACTGTTTCTGTCGTGTTGACGATCTTGAATGCATTCAGCGGCGAAGGCAGCGTGGCCAGCACCGTAGCCTTGGTCATCGGCAGGTCCACTTCGCCAAACTGCAAGAGCGGATGGCCGCAGGCGAGTAAGCGCTGCGGATCGACGTAAGTAACGGTGCAGGTGGCGGCAATGTCCATATCGCCACGAACCAGCACGGCGCTTACGGCGGATCCCGCCTCGATCGGTTCCGGCTGCTTGCGATCACTTGCCGAACCGATGCCCATCACCGGAACGATGCCCGCAGCCGCGAATTGCGCCGCGTAGCGCTGCAGAGTCTCGCCGGAGAAACCGTTGAACACGAGCGGAGTTTCGATGGGCGTTAGATAGTTGCTGTAATTCTGGGCCGGGGGCGCCGGGGCCTCGCCGGGGCTCGCGGTTTGCGTGGCCGCGCTCTGATTGGAAATACTGGCGCGCAGCGGCGCCGGGGCCGGACGTTGTCCAGAACTATGATCGAGCGCATCGATCTCCAGCATCTCCTCGATCGGCGTCACGCCCGCGATTGGTTCCTTCGAGAACTCGCCGATGCGGAAAGCGAGCGCACCCGCCAGCTTGCCATCGAAATACACCGGGCTGCCGCTCATGCCCGCAACCACGCCGGTATACTCGGGCTTGATCCCGTGCAAACGGACCAGGATAATGCTGCCCTTGGGACCGTTCACGTTGCGCATCACCCCCAGAACTTCCACGTCCATCGCTTCGGGTTTCACGCCCTGGAACACGGTGAGGGCGGTGCCTTTCATGCCCTCGTGGATCTGATCGAGCGGCATGATCGCTGGAGAAAAGTTGGCGGGAGGGATAGTCGCAGGTGCTGGCCTCTCTTGTGCCGCAAGCCAGACGGAGGACAACAAACACATGAGGGCGGCGAGTGAGCGGGCGGTTCTTCCCATGGAGGACCCCAGAGGTCGGAAAATGACCTTAGCTACTTGCTTAGACTCCGCGTGCTATCAGAAGGTTTTGCCAGGGGAGGCAGCGTTTTTTTAGGCCCGCAAAATATCCCAACCGCAGAGTACTTGCATCTATACTAGCACAGTGGTTTTCGAGGGTATCCCTATGACTTCTGGCGCACTTGGCGGTCAAAACCCGGTCCTGCGGGCTTCTCGTAAGCTTTTGATCCTATTGGTGTTTGGCCTTCTCTGGATGGCCGCTGCAGCCTTCTCGGCGCAGGCCCAGGATACGACGCAGCAATCGCCGTCGAATCCGAACCAGCAGGAGGCTCCGCCCGCAGCCGGTGGACCGCAAAACGATGTCGGGCCGTATGTAGTTCCCAAGAAAAAGGAAGAGCCGCCGCCGCCGGCCCCCGAGAAACCGAAAAAGATCGAGAATATGCCCAACTACTCGATCAGCGTAGACGTGCCGGTGGTGAACCTCGATGTGCTGGTGACCACCAAGGACGGCCAGACTATCCCGGGGCTGAAGCAAGGAAATTTCAAGATTTTCGAAGATGGCGAGCCCCAGAAGATTGCGACCTTCAATCAGACCCAGGCTCCAATCACCGCAGTCCTTTTGATCGAATTCGCGGCGGCGAGAGCCTTTTCGGGAACTCAGGCCTATCACTACATGTATGACGCGCTCAACGCTTCTTATACCTTCGCCAGCACCCTAAAAAAGGATGATTGGGTCGCCGTGGTTTCCTACGACATGAAGCCGCAGATCCTGGTGGACTTCACGCAGGACAAGCGAGCCATCATGGGCGCGCTGAACATGCTGCGCATTCCGGGGTTCAGCGAACGTAACCTTTTCGACGCGCTCTTCGACACGCTCGACCGGATCGATCGCATCGAGGGAAAGAAATACATCATCCTGGTTTCCTCCGGAGCCGACACCTTCAGCAAACTCACCCTCGATCAGATTCTGAAGAAAGTTAAGTCCACCAAAGATGTAACCATCTACCCCATCAGCATCGGTTGGACCTATCGAGAGATGGCGGACGCATCCGGCAGGGCAAGCGGAGCGCGGGAAGTTGCATGGCTCCAAAATGACAATCAGATGAATACCTTCGCCCGCCTTACTGGAGGCCGCGCCTACTTTCCGCGCTTCGAAGGTGAGTTGCCGGAAGATTTTCAGCAAATCGCATCGGACATCCGCAACCAGTACAGCATCAGTTATCACCCCACTAACATCAAACTCGACGGCACTTACCGAAAGCTGAAAGTCGAACTCCAGGCGCCGGACGGCGGTCCGCTGAAGGTTCGCGATCAGAAGGGCAAAGACGTGAAGGTTGTCGTCTACGCACGCGAGGGATACACGGCGAAGCACACGGTGGACTAGGCGCCGCGTAGGTTCGCGTTATCAAAACCTACTGTCATCCTGAGCAAAGCGAAGGATCCATGCATTGAGCCTGCATCAGCTGAATGCGGAGGTCCTTCGCTTCGCTCAGAATGACACCTAAGATTTTTCGCGAACTTTATCTGGGCGTCGCGCTCGCACTGCACGCATTCCCCGACTGATTTACAATCCCCAGTTCCCCCACAGGAGAGAGCGCCGTGATCCCACGCTATACCCGGCCTGAAATGGCCCGCATCTGGAGCGATGAAAATCGCTTCCGCACCTGGCTGGCGGTGGAAGTTGCCGCCACCGAAACGCTGGCTGCCGCCGGCATCGTGCCCAAGGAAGCCGCCAAGGCGATCCACGCGCGCGCCGGCTTCAATGTTGACCGCATCTTCCAGATTGAAGCCGAGGTGAAACACGACGTCATCGCTTTCACCACGGCAGTGGCCGAGATCGTAGGCCCGCATGCCCGCTGGTTCCACTACGGCCTGACTTCGAACGATGTGGTCGATACGGCGCAGGCGTTGCTCATTCAGCAGGCCTCATCGCTGATCGCCGGCGACCTGGAACGTCTGGCCGAGGTTTTCGAACGGCGCGCGTGGGAGTTCAAAGACACGCCGATGATTGGGCGCACCCATGGCATCCACGCCGAACCCATCACTTTTGGATTCAAGATCGCCAACTGGTATTCGGAGACACAGCGCAACATCGCACGTTTCGAGGCCGCCACCGAAGACTTGCGCGTGGGCAAGTTCTCGGGCGCGGTCGGAACCTTTGCACACCTCACGCCGGAACTCGAAGAAAAGATGTGCGCGCGCCTGGGATTGAAAGCCGCCGCGGTATCGTCGCAGGTGATTCAACGCGACCGCCATGCCCACTACCTGGCAACGCTGGCCACGATCGCGTCGACGCTCGACAAGATCGCCACCGAAATCCGCCACCTGCAGCGCACCGAGGTTCGCGAGGCCGAAGAATATTTCAGCGAAAAGCAGAAGGGCTCGTCGGCCATGCCGCACAAGCGCAATCCCGTCACCTGCGAACAGATCTCCGGACTGGCGCGCGTGGTGCGTTCGAACGCTCAGGCAGGATTCGAGAACGTTGCCCTATGGCACGAGCGCGATATTTCGCACTCCTCGGTCGAGCGCATCATCATCCCGGATTCGACCACGCTCGCCGACTACCTGCTGAACAAGACGGCAACCCTGATCGAGACCATGTTCGTCTATCCCGAGCGCATGCTGGCGAATCTCGAAAGCACGCGCGGCCTCGTCTTCAGCGGACAGTTGTTGCTGGATTTGGTCGAGAGCGGCGTTGCCCGCGAGGACGCATATCGACTGGTGCAGAGCCATGCCATGCGCGCGTGGAAAGAGAATTTAGATTTCCGCGAGCTGATTCTGAATGATCCCGAGATCAGCGGCAGAGTGCCGCGAGCGAAGATTGAGCGAGCCTTCGACCTGAAGCGGCAGCTCAAGAACATCGACAAGATTTTCGCGCGGGTATTTCCGAGCAAGACGACCGTTAAGAAAGATGCTCCATCGTCAAAGAAGAAAACTGGAAAGCGAAAGAAATAACGCCGAAGGAATTTACTCGGCGCTCTCGACGTCTCGGCGGTGAGAAGCCTTTCCGCTCCTTACCAGTTCCAGCAGTTCAATTATCTGCTTCAGCTTTTCCTGTCCGACGTGACGGAGAATCTCGCGCCCGTGTTTTTCGATCGGCCCATCCATTTCGCGTAGAAGCTTCAGCCCGGCAGCGGTGATCTTCCCGTAGATGACGCGGCGATCGTGCCGGGCGCGTGTGCGCTCGACGAAGCCGCGATCTTCCAGGCGATTGAGCAGACGCGTGATGTCGGGATCGTGTGTGATCATGCGCTCGCCGATCTCGCAGCAGGGCAAGCCCTCCGGCCCAGCACCGCGCAGGATGCGCAGCGCGTTGTACTGCGTGCCGGTGAGTCCGAACTCCTTGAGCCGGGCCTCGACCCGCGCCTGCAGCGCGTCGGCCGTCCGCAATAAAGAAAGATAGGCTTCCTGCTCCCGGCTGGTGAATGGAACTCTTTGCTTGAGTTCCGCCTGCAGACCTCTTTTTTGCAAACCACGGGACATGGAGCGAGATTAGTCGTTATGACAAGTAACTGTCAAACTGCCTGCCCGCGTGCTGGTTAGGTTTGGTGGCCTTCCAGTCGCTGCACGCGCTGCTCGTGTCCGGCGGCGATCCTCACCAGGTCGCCAATGAGATCGGCGTGGCCCTTGAGGAGGATGGCGTGGTCTTTCGCCAGTTCCCGCAGTTCTATTATGGATTCCGTCAGTCCCTTGCCTGATTCCGTCAGTTCTTTGCCTGACTCCCTCAGTTCCTTCACGGACAGCGCGATGCCTTGCACGTCCGCATGGAGTAGTTGCAAACTCTCTGCCAGGGCTTCGTGCCTTTCAGTCAAGCGCTCCAATCGCTCGTCGATGGTCATAGCCTAAGTTTACTTGCTTTTCGCCCGGGAACAAAACGGCATTGTGAAGCGCCTAATCGGTTGAAAGGGTTGCTCTTGCCGTTGATGTCGTTTTCTCCACCTTGTAATAGTTTGTAAAAGTGCCCTCCGGCAAGATCCCTCCCCGCTCGCCGCGCATCTATTTAACTAACCGGTTAACACCGTGGGGAACCGGAATTCCAGTAAGGATGGCAACCATGAAGAAACAAGGATTGGCGGTGACTTTTACAGGCACTCTGGCGTTGCTCGTCCTGCTGAGTATGACTGCAATGGCCTCAACCGGCCGATATGATCAGCAGATTCAGCAGACGGTCAGCCAGAAGATCCATGACGCGAAGCAACTGCAGAGCGTGAGCTCCAGCGTCGAAGATGGCATCGTGACCCTGACCGGCACGGTCGGCCTTTATCAGGACAAGCTCGACGCGGCAAAGAAAGTCAAGAAGCTCGCAAACGTCAGCGGCGTCCGCAATGACATCGAGGTCGCAGGAACAACCGTGTCCGATGGGCAACTCCAGCAGAAACTGGCCCGGCAGTTGGCCTTTGACCGGGTCGGATACTACGACAACACATTCAACTATCTTGCGCTCGATGTGAAAAACGGCGTCGTCACCCTCGACGGCGATACGGTAAACGATGTAGCGAAAGACTCGGCCCTCGCGATCGTGGCGCGCACGCCCGGCGTCAAGGACGTCGTGAGCCAGGTAAACGTGCTGCCGGTTTCGCGTTTTGACGATTCCATACGGGTGCGCACGGCGCGCGCGATTTATCGCGACTCGGTGCTGGGCCGCTATGCCAGCGATCCAGTGCATCCGATCCGCATCGTCGTGGACAACGGACATGTGACGCTCTACGGAACGGTCGAGAGCGCAATGGACAAGACCATTGCCAGAATGCGAGCGAATGCCGTACCGGGCGCGTTCAGCGTCGAGAATAAGCTGGTGGTGGACTAGCCCGGATTGCAGGCTCACGTCGCGGGAAAATGCGCGGCCGCGCGGACCATCGCCCGGCCGCGCATTTCACTTCCTGGGCTTAAGCAATTCAATCGGTGGAAAGGAAGTAGGCGAAGTGTAGATGCACTGGGCAGGTTGTTGCCCGGTTTGAATTGCCGAGACAACTGCCTCGATGGCTGTACCGGCATTTGGAGGAATGACGACGGTGGCCGTCAGAATGCCGGTGCGGACAGCGTTTTGTCCGGTTCCAGGCAAACCGTCACATCCGAGGAAGGGAACATTCATCCAACCCTCCAGCTCGGTTCCGGCTGTGTGCTCCTGCATGGCCTGGCGGGCGCCGAGAGCCATCATATCGTTCTGAGCCGCGACAACTCCGATGGTGTGACTCTTTGCCAAGCCGAGCTTGAGCCACGAACTGACTGCGTGACGCGCACTTTCCTCCGTCCACAGACCCTTGAGTGCACGCACCTCCAGGTTCGCAGGTTTGGCGGATTCCATCCCTGCGGTTCGCTGGACGGAAGCAGCATTGTCGGCGGGACCCTGGATGTAGAGCATCATGCCGCCGTCGGGAAGCAGCCGGGCGATTTGTTGGCCTTGGATTTTCCCCACTTCGAGATGGCTGGTGCTAACGGAAAAAAACGGAGTCGGGCATTGGCGCCGAAGGTCTGCTGCGTAGTCGACTTCTCGATTCAGGATGACCCACGCAACCCCGGACGAGGCTGCGAGGCGGGCGGCCTGTGCCAGCGGCGTTCCAACCGGCTCGAACAAAATGCCACTCGGCCGCCGGTCTTCCGGGCGTTGCAGAAGTTCGAGCACTTGCTGGCTTTGTGCAATCGCGCTGTGCTCGATGTGTATGACCTGGAGCTCGACCCCTAGCCGCACCGCGGCCTTCTTCGCCGCGGCTACCTGCGCGGCTTGATAATCGTTGTTCTCAACCGCGAACAGAACAAGGCTGAGCTTTTTCATTAGCAGCAGGCCGAACTACTCGGAGGCCGGGGGCTCCCTATTTGGCTGCAAAGCGGTCCTTATTCTACTCCCGTCTCGCGAATTCGCAAGGTTTTGTGCGTGCAGGACTTCGTCGGGTGCCTATCAGCGGCTCTGCGCTCCGGGTTTCCACTTGTTCAGGAATACCAGAAAATCTTCCGGGGTGAGCGCTCGCGCATTCTCGAATTCGCCGTTCTTCTGGCTGTAAATCAGCTTTCCATTGGCATCGAGCACGGCCAGTCCTGGAATGCCCCGCTTCATCGGAACCTCGTACTTCGCCATCAAGTCCTGATTCTTTTCTCCCTTGCCGATGTCCACGTGCACAACTTCATAATTGGCAGCCAGTATCGGCGCCAGATCCGAACTATGAAAGGCCTTGTCGAGCACGTGGCAGTCAAAGCACCAGTTTGCTCCAAACACGACAATCACGCGCTTGTGTTCGGCGGCGGCTTTCGCCAGAGCCTCTTTGATCTCGGCGCGCGCATCGGCGCTTTCGTTGTAAATGTCCTTCGTCTTTGCAGCCGCCTGGCCAAAGCAGACTCCGCTAGCGGCCGCTGTTGCGATCGCAAGACTTAGCATCACAATCCACCGGGAGAGTTTCATTTGTAGTCTCCTGCACCTTGAAAGGTTCGATCTGAGTATAACAATGGAAACGCATCTCCCCGAGCCGCAGATCGCTATTTCAAGCTGACGGATTCCTTCAGCGGCAGACTCTGCGAAGAACCGCCCACTAGAAACATGTAGTCTCCGGGAACCAACTGCCATGCGTTCCGGTCAACGTCGAAGATCGACAGATACTGCGGATCGACCTCGACGGCCACTTCCTTACTCTCGGCCGGATTCAGTTTGATCTTGCTCCAACCCACCAGGCGTTTCGGCGGTTCGGCCGCCGCGGCGGGCAGAGCTGCGTAAACTTCCGCGATCTCGACTCCAGTCCGATTGCTGGTGTTGGTTACGGTGAAGTTCAAGCGAACTTTTCCACTCGGCGTCTCACTCGTTATAACTCGGAGATTGGAGTAGCTGTAAGTCGAGTAAGAAAGACCATAGCCGAAAGGAAATAGGACATCCTTCTTCTCGGCGTCATACCACTTATAGCCCACTTTCAATTGTTCGTCGTAAGTGCTCTGAAATGCGGGGAGACCCGCGGCTATCTTCTTCCAGGCGTCGGGCTCGCCGTTCGTAGTGGACTCTCGAGGCGGATGCACCACGGTGCGATGCGGCAGGTCGGCCTCACTTCTGGGAAAGGTGATGGGCAGCTTCGCGCTCGGGTTCACTTCCCCGAAGATGACGTTGGCAACCGCTTCAGCGCCCTGCGTGCCGGCATACCAGGCTTCCAGAATGCCGCTCACTTGGCTGGCCCAGGGCATGGTCACCGGGCTGCCGGTTTCGAGCACAACAATCGTATGCGGATTTGCCGCGGCAACCGCCGCGATCAAATCGTCCTGATGTTCCGGAAGGGAAAGGTTGTCGAGGTCCGCGCCTTCAATTTCCCACTGGTAGGCGAACACAATGGCAACATCCGCAGTCTTCGCCAAGGCAGCCGCTGAGGAATGGTCTGTGCCCGGATCGAACTGAATCTTCGCACCTGGAGCTTTGGCGCGAATGGCCTTAAGCGGCGAAGTTGGAAACCAGACCGGCGTGCCCCATTTTGTTTGACCCTTGCCGGGTGGCATGATCGCGTTTCCACCCGGAGGATCGACCTGTGCCGACCCTGCTCCCGAGATCATGCCTACGTCGGAATGCGGGCCGATTACAGCAATGCTATGGATCCGCGACGCATCGAGCGGAAGCTGCGCCTGTTCGTTCCGGAGCAGAACGATGCTGTGTTCGGCAATGTTCCGGGCGACCTCGAAGCCCCCGACCACATCGACGACGCTCTTCAGCGGCGGATCGTCGATGACACCACAGGCGAACATGGAGCGCAGAATCCTGCGAACATGATCGTCCACTTCCGCGATCGGCACACGGCCCGACTGCACCGCATCCTTCATCGCGCCGCCAAAGAAAATTTCGCCCGGCTCCTCTTGATCAAGCCCCGCCGCGGACGCTTTGACAGTACTATGCGTCGCTTGCCAATCCGACACGACAAACCCTTTGAAGTTCCAGTCTTTCTTCAGGACGTCGGTCAGCAAATACTTGTTTTCGCACGCGTAGTCTCCATTCACACGGTTGTAAGCGCACATGACCGCAGCTGGATTCCCCTCGCGCACGCCAATCTCGAACGCCAGCAGATCGCTTTCTCTCATCGAACGCTTATCGATGTTGGCGTTGACGGCATTGCGCCCACTCTCCTGATCGTTCACCGCGTAATGCTTGATGTCGCCAATGACGTGCTGTGCCTGCGTTCCCCGAATCAGCGATCCGACCATTCTCCCGGCTAGGATTGGGTCCTCGCCCAGGTACTCAAACGTGCGGCCATCGCGCGGCTCGCGAGTCAGATTCACGCCTCCGCCGAGGGACATGTTGTAGCCTTGCGCTCGCAGTTCGCGACCGATCAGCGCTCCATACTCATAGGCTGCATCCAGGTCCCAACTCGCGGCTGCGGCCAGATCGGCGGGCAGGGCGGTGGAGTAGCGGCCATTCTCTCCGCTTTGCCTCACTCCGTAGGCGGCGTCGGACATCTGAATCGCGGGTATCCCCAGACGTGGAATGCCCACCACATAGCCCGCCCCGCCGTTCGAACCTACCGCCAGCGGACTGACCGGGCCTAGACCCTTCAAGCCAGTCCCATGCAGCATCGAGACCTTCTCGTCAATCGTCATCTCCTTTAACACTAGGGCGGCGCGCTCACCGGGCGAGAGGGCCGCGTTCATCCATGGGGTTTTCTGCCGCGCGCCCGACTGGGCAGAGGCCGGTACCCATGCAGCGCTGACGATGAGAATGCTGAGGGCGAGCAGTACGATACGGTGAAAAAGGCGGGGCAGGTCCATTTAATTCTCCTTCAATGGCTTCACGGTTCGAGGTGAATCACTACGATACTTAAGATGGGACGTGGTTGGCTAGGGAAACTCTGATTAGGTCCTCGCTGGTGAGACGGGATGCGCTGAAAGCGCGCCCCTCAGCGGCTAAAAGCCGCTTGTGTAGCGGATTCTAGCGGCTTGGCTAAAGCCATGCCCCTTCAATGCTCTCCGTTAAGCGACTTAATGAGAGGTTCCTTGGCAGGCTGCGGACAACTGGCGATCGCAAAATCCTCCGCCTGTTAGTTCGCCTTGCGGGTGTGCACCAGCTTCAGGATGTCGCTCTGCAGGATGCGCTGGATCTGATGTTTGGCGTGGACGGTCCAGGGCCCCGTGGTGTCGAGCTTGACATAGGCGCGCCAATGTTGCAGCGCATGGCGGGGCTCGCGCATCTTCTCGTAGGCGAGAGCGATGTTGTAGTGCGCGTCCGCATAGGTGGGCGCTAGCTGAATCGCAGTCTTATAAGTGTTGATGGCTTCCCCGACGCGTCCGGTTTCGTCGAGCACGTTGCCCAGGTCGAAATAGGCGAGCGCGTAGCGGGGATCGATTTCAATCGCCGACCGGTAATGCCTTTCGGCGAGCGCGTACTCCTGACGGTTGTAGTAGAGCGTGCCCAGATTGATGTGCGCGGCGGCGTGCATGGGTTCCATTTCGAGCACCTTCAAATACACGGCAATCGCCTCACTCTGCGTCGAGGGATTTTCTTCCAGCATGATCCCGCGCACAAACAAGTCGGCAACGTCGGTAATCACCAATTCCGGCCCATTGTGGGGCGGGCTGGTCACGACTTTCATTTCCGCCGACGAAAAATCGAACATGAACTGTCCGGCAATGGGCTCCAGCAGCCGTCCCTGGTGGCGGAAAGCGATACGGTGCCCGCTCTGATAGGCCCCAGCCTCGAGCAGGGGATTTTCCATGCCGGCAACCTGTTTCTGCATGGCTTCGAGCGATTGCCGGATCATGGCCGGACGAACACGCTGGGCGCAGAGGTCGCGCACTTTCTTGATTTGCACCAGATCGAAAAAGGAATAATCTTCGCCTGCCGTCACCAGTCCCGCCTTCTCCCAGGTTTGAAGCTGGCGAGGAACTAGCCGGAGAATGCGCAGCAAGTCGGCGCGGCTATAGCGATACACGGATGTCAAAATCTCTACCGTGATTATCCTGAACTTGGGCGCGGGAATGCAAGTAGCAACGCAGTGGAAGGCTGTGGGAAATCGGGCAGAAATGGCACAAAAGTGGCAGTGCCTGTTGCCTGTGCCAGCTTGGTTCGATCGAGAGCATCGTGGCCGGGCGAGGACGCCCGGCACTCCATCGGCAGCCAAGTGACTATTCGTCGCTTGGCGACTCTGTTCGCTGCATTCAAGCGGTTCTCCAGCATCTCGACTCTACTGAAACGCGATATTCAGTGTGTCGAAGGGCCGGAGCGGCGCGGTTGCGGGAGCCGACGGATCGGGCACCGCAAAGTATTCGACCCCCATCTCGTTCTTGGTGACAGTGATTCTAAGATAGCCATGCTGGGAATCGCAGAAGTTCTCCAGCCTGCCGTCCGAGCCCGCCATTTCGATGGGCAACTTGGCATTGTGAAACGCTTTCGACAGAATGTGAAGACGCGGGTTGTATCCTCCGGCTCCCGCCACGATGAAAGGCACGTTCTTACCGGCCAGAGTGCCGGTGAAGCGCTGATAGTTGTGCACATGCCCGGTGAGGACCAGATCAGGCGTGCGGCTGTTCGCTTTTGTGCACGCGGTGTTTAGAAAGTCGTATAGATGCTGACTTCCCGGCTTGGGGCCGTATGCGGAGTAGATGGGATGGTGAACGGCGACGATCAGGGCCTTGCCGGCCGGTGCATTCTCCAATTCGGACTGGAACCAGTCGATCTGCGCCTGGCTGAGTTGGCCGCCTTCGGGGCAATTGCTGGCTAGGCCAATAAACGTGGCGAGCGGCGTTTCGAGCGTCCAGTAAACATTAGGCTGAGTCATCGCGTGCCGGGGCGCGTCCTTCGCCTCCGGAGTGATGACTGGAACCTGTGAGCAGAAATTGCGCACGAAAGCAGCCAAGCTCGGCTCCGGAAATTGTTCATTGATGTCGCCATCATGGTTCCCCGGAATCGCGAAAATAGGCGCCGGGTAGTTGATATACGGCTCGTAAAACTCGGGAAAGTAATTCGGCGTTTCGCCGTCGTAATAGACCACGTCTCCCAGGTGATAGAAGAACGAAGGATGCGCCGTAACATCGGACCCGGCGAAATCCTTCTCCATATAAGTGGAGACGTTTTCGATCTGTGTCGGAGTGTTCACGCCACCGGTGTCCCCCACGGAATGGAACACCATAGTCCCCGAATCGTTGATGGTTGCCATGGCGGCGTCACTCAGCACCGCATCGAGCGAGAGGTGGAACGGTGGCAGACCAGTCGGCGCTGGCAAGTTGCGAAATGGCTGCGGGGGGTTCTTGGCTGGATCGACGACGGTGTGAAAACCCGTTGGTACCGGATCGCTGCTGAAGGTCCTTCCCCCCTTGCCCGCTCGGCCCGGATGGTGCTTGGTGGCCGCTGCCAAAGCGACGGCATCGATCGTGGTGGCCTTCTTCGGTTGGTTAGCGGCTGTCTTCCCGTGCTTGGAGGATTTCATGGTAGCTCCTGGCTGTCAGAAGTTCTGACCTGTCTCGTAGATGGATTTGAAGCGGACGCATCCCCACAATGCGCGGTTTATCGTATCAGGTAAAAGGCCGTGGAAGAAAGCGGCGACCGGTGTGGTGATTTGCCACTCGTGGCCGCTGCCTGAATCTTATCCGTTAGAACGACAGCCGGGCATTTTCTCCTTCACGACTACTTGAAGAATTTGCCCGTCAATGCGATCTGGAGGGTGCATTCAGTCAGCGCACGCCCGGAAACCGGAAACCGATTGACAACCATAACTGCTCTCCCCTACTATCAACTTCAATATGACTCCGCTGACCCATCGCCATCACCACCATCATCATGCGATGAGCGTGTCGGCGGGGGAGCACGGATAACCAAAAGCACTTATAGGAAATCCAAGCCCGCTGGCGCAGTACACGCCCAGCGGGCTTTTTGCTTTTGTGCGAGCTTTGTAAATCTGCTACGAGATCAGGAGGATTCGATGGAGATCGACTTCGACAAAATGCAGGGCTTGGCGCCCGCGGTCATTCAGGATGCGGGCACCGGGGAATTGCTGATGGTGGGCTTTATGAATAAGGAAGCGTTGGACAAGACGCTGCACACTGGATTCGTCACGTTCTACAGCCGCACTCGCCAGGCACTGTGGACTAAGGGAGAAAGTTCCGGCAATCGTCTGCAAGTGGTTGCCGCCTTCGCCGACTGCGATCGGGATACGGTTCTGCTACGCGTTCGTGTGCTGGGCGAGGGCAAGGTCTGCCACACCGGCACGCGCTCCTGTTTTACGCAGGAACTTCCTCTGGGAGGCGCCCTCGGAAACGCCGTCTTTGGACAAGAGAACGTCGGACAAGCCGGGGTTGGCCAGGAAGGGGCGGAACGATGAAGTTGCGGCTGGGTATTCCTAAAGGAAGCTTGCAGGAAGCGACGTTGAGCCTGTTCACACGCGCCGGACTGCGCGTGTATACCAACGCTCGCTCATATTTCGCCGCCACGGACGATCCCGAGATTGAATGCCTGCTCATTCGCGCCCAGGAAATGGCTCGATACGTTGAACACGGCGCGCTGGACGCGGGCTTGACTGGACTCGACTGGGTGCTCGAAAGCGGCCTCGACGTCGTGAAGGTCACCGATCTGATCTATGCCAAACAAAGCATGGGTACCGTCAAGTGGGTGCTGGCCGTGCCGGAAGAATCAAGCTTCCAGAAACTTGAAGATCTTGAGGGGCGAATCGTCGCCACCGAGCTGGTGAGTTTTACTCGCAATTATTTTGCGAGCCGGAACGTTTTCGTGGGCGTCGAGTTTTCCTGGGGCGCAACTGAAGTAAAGCCGCCGCTGCTGGCAGACGCGATTGTCGAGGTGACGGAGACAGGGAGTTCACTGCGCGCCAATCACTTGAGAATCCTCGAAACCGTTCTGGAGTCCAACACACAGTTGATCGCAAACAAGTCCGCCTGGGTCGATCCGGCACGCCGGGAAAAAATCGAGAATCTCGCCGTCATGCTCAATGGAGCCATCGCGGCGTTGGGGCGCGTGGGTCTGATGCTCAACGTGCGCAAGGTGGACTTGCCCGCGGTTCTCGATCTTCTGACCGCGCTGAAAAATCCGACGGTTGCGCCCCTGGCCGATGGCGAGTGGGTCGCGGTGAACACAGTCATTGAAGAGCACACGGCCTGGACACTGATTCCGAAGCTGAAGCAAGCCAACGCGCAAGGCATCGTCGAATATCCGCTGAACAAGGTGGTCATGTGAAGCGCAATAAAGCGACGCGCAATAAAGCAAAGCCCGATAAAGTAACGCGCAATGAGCTCCTGCGCATTCTCGAGGGCTCAACGCAAGCTCGTCTGGTGACGGCCTTAGCCGAGCGCGGGGTGACCGATCTGGCCGATGTCGAGCCTGCCGTCCGCCGAATTGTGAGTGACGTCCGGCGTAACGGCGATCGCGCGGTTCGCCGCTACGCCATGCGCTGGGACGGATTGGGCAAGGGCGATCCACTCCGTGTTCCCGAAGACGAACTCCACCAGGCTTGGGAGAAAACTGATCCCGTGTTACAAGACGCGATCAAGCAGGCTGCGGGCAATATCCGTCGCTATGCGGAGTGGCAGGCGTCCCCAGCGACAAACGAATGGCGGCGCGAAATTCAGCCAGGTGTCTCGGTGGGCCAGTTGGTGCGTCCGCTGGAATCGGTAGGATGCTATGTTCCGGGCGGCCGTTATCCCTTGCCTTCGACATTGCTGATGACGGTGATACCCGCGCAGGTCGCCGGCGTCCGACAGATTCGCGTTGAGTCTCCGCATCCGGCGCAGCCAACCTTGGCGGCGGCTGCATTCCTTGGCGTGCGCGAGTTCTACCGCGTTGGTGGGGCGCAGGCCATCGCGGCCCTTGCTTATGGAACGGAAGAAATCCCGCGCGTCGATAAGATCGTCGGTCCGGGTAACCGATACGTGACCGCGGCGAAGAAGCTGGTCGCTTTCGATTGCGCCATCGAGTTCCTGGCAGGCCCGACCGAAGCAGTCATTATTAGCGCGGAAGGGGATCCGGCTTGCATCGCCAGCGACCTGGTGGCGCAGGCGGAACATGATCCCGACGCGCTTTGCGTTTTTATAACAACGTCACGCGCGTTGGCGAAAAAAGTTCAGAAGGATGTGCAAAAGCGCGCGCGCGCCAACCCGATCGCGGCCCAATCACTTGCCCGACGCGGCGCCATTCTTCTAGTCGCTTCTCTTGAACAGGCTGTTGAGATATCGAATCGCATTGCGCCCGAGCACCTAACACTCCCGGCCGAGTTGGCGTCACTGGTGCAGCACGCGGGCGCGGTTTTCCTCGATGAGTTCACGCCGCAAGCCGCGGGTGACTACGTCTCTGGACCTAACCACGTGCTGCCCACCGGTGGAATGGCGCGTGTGCGGGGCGGCCTCAGTGTCCTCGACTTTGTCCGCGTCATTGCCTGCCAGCAAGTGTCGCGCGAAGGAATCCGCCAAATCGCACCGTCGGGCATGACGCTGGCAACTGCCGAAGGCTTGCAAGGACACGCGGAGGCATTCCGAGTGAGGTGCTCCCATGCTTGAGGCTCGCGAAGCGGTAAGAAATCTGCATACGTATCGGCCTCCTTTGGCCGGCCGGACCGGACTGCGCCTCGATTTCAACGAGAGCACTGTGGGCTGTTCGCCGCACGTGCTGGCCCGGTTGCGCTCGCTCGATTCCGAACTCCTGGCGCGCTATCCCGAGCGCGAGCCGGTGGAAAAAGAGGTCGCCGGTTTTCTCGGACTCGAACCGGCGCAGGTTCTGCTCACGAACGGTGTCGACGAAGCGATTTATCTGCTTTGCTCCACGTATCTCGATCCCGGAGACGAAGCGCTCATCGTCGTCCCCACCTTCGCCATGTACGCGGTACTTGCGCTAGCTCAAGGCGCGCGCGTTGTCGAAGTGCTTGCCGGTGACAACTTCGCCTTTCCGGAAAAGGACCTGCTCACTCAACTCAGTCCACGCACACGGCTCATTGCGGTTGCGAATCCGAACAACCCAACCGGGGCCGCGGTTGCAGGCGATGTCCTGATTCGGATTGCGCAAGCCGCGCCGCAAGCTGCCGTGCTCGTCGATGAAGCGTATTTCGAATTTCACGGAGAAACGCTGATTAAGCAGACTCGGCAGATCGAAAATCTCTTTGTAGCGCGGACTTTTTCCAAGGCCTACGGCCTCGCCGGTTTGCGAATTGGCATTCTTGCGGGAGAGGCTCGGCAGATGGCGATGGTCCGCCGCGTCGCCTCGCCCTACAACGTCAACGCGGCTGCCCTCGCAGTCTTGCCCGAGGCTCTGCAAGATCAGCAGTACGTCGGCCGCTATGTCGCGCAAGTACTCAGCAACCGCGACAGATTGCAGCACGAGCTTGGCAATCTCGGCTTGCATTACTGGCCGAGCCACGCCAATTTTGTGCTTGTGCGCATTGGCTCAGCGCACGCCGAGTTCGTGCAAGCCCTGCGCGATCGCGCAATTCTGGTGCGCGACCGGCACTCCGATCCAGGCTGTGAAGGCTGCGTCCGTCTGACTGTGGGATCGGACGAACACACCGAGACTCTCATCGCTGCTCTGCGGGACGTGGCCGAGCAGTTGGGATTGCGGGCTAGACCGCAGAGTGAGGTGCGAGCGTGAGGAAAGCCAAGCTGCATCGCAAGACTGCCGAAACGGAAATTCAAATTGCCCTCACCGTTGAGGGCCGGGGAAAGTACGAAGTCTCCACGGGAGTCCGTTTTCTCGATCACATGCTGGAGCTGTTCACGCGTCACGGCGGCTTCGACTTGAAACTCGCCGCGCTCGGCGACCTCGATGTCGACCAGCACCACACCGTGGAAGATGTGGGGATCGCTCTGGGTGAGGCGTTCGACCGCGCCTTAGGCGACCGGCGCGGCATCCTACGAGCCGGCTATTTTCTGATGCCCATGGATGAAACCCTCGGTTTGGCCGCAGTGGACTTTGGCGGCCGACCCGTGGCCGTGGTCCAGACCAAGGTTCGAGCCACGCGGGTCGGCGATCTGCAAACGGAACTGGTGTGCGACTTCTTTGAAGGATTCGCACGCGGTGCGCGCGCCAATGTTCATGCGCGGGTGATGTACGGACGCTCCAGCCATCACAAGATCGAAGCGCTCTTCAAAGCGTTTGCGCGCGCTCTGCGCGTAGCCTGCTCCCACGACCGCCGTCTGGCCCGCATGCTGCCGAGCACCAAGGGCCTTCTATGATCGGGTCGAAGATCGCTTCAAAGATCGCCATTGTCGATTACGGCGCCGGCAACCTGAATTCGGTGAAGAAGGCGTTTGACTATCTCGGTGCCAAAGTCATCGTGACCACGCAGCCTGAAATCGTTGCCACCGCGGAAAAGATCGTGTTGCCTGGCGTCGGCCACTTCAGCGCATTGGGCAGCCTCGACAACACGGGCTTGCGAGACGCCGTGCTGCAGGGAGCGAACGCCGGCAAGCCGTTCCTTGGAATTTGCCTCGGAATGCAGTGGCTGTTTGAGGGCAGCGACGAGGCCCCGGAGTTCGCGGGAGCGGGAATTTTCGCGGGCAGATGCCGTCCGTTTCCCTCTTCCGTGAAGTCGCCGCACGTCGGATGGAACTCGCTGACGGTCCGGGAAGGTTCGCGCTTGCTGCGTAACGTCGCGCCAGAATCCTTCGTCTACTACACTCATTCTTTTCAAGCGCCGGTGGTCGCCGCCACCATGGCAGCGACCGAATACGGAGCGCAGTTTTCCGCTGTCGTCGAACAGGGAAACATTTTCGGAGTGCAATTCCATCCGGAAAAATCGTGGACCGTTGGGCTGCTCATTCTCAAGAATTTCTGTGAGGTTCAGTGCTGACCAAGCGCATCATCGCCTGTCTCGATGTGGACGACGGCCGGGTCGTGAAAGGCGTGCAGTTCGTGAATCTGCGCGACGCCGGCGACCCCGCGGACTGTGCTGCCGCTCACGCCCGCGATGGCGCGGACGAGATCGTTCTTCTCGATATCACAGCCACCAGCGATAAACGCAACACGATGCTCGACGTCGTTTCCCGCACGGCGCGTCGTTTGTTCATTCCGTTCACCGTCGGCGGAGGAATCCGCGAACTGGCCGACGCCGAAGCTGTGTTCGAGGCTGGCGCGGACAAGATCGCCATCAACTCGGCCGCAGTGAAAGACCCATCGCTGATCGGAAGAATCGCCGCTCGCTTTGGTTCGCAGGCGGTCGTGGTGGCCATCGATGCCCGGCGGAGGAACGGGGGTTTCGAAGTGTTCGTTGCCGGAGGCCGCACTCCCACAGGCCGCGACGCGATCCTCTGGGCGTGCGAGGCAGCCGATTGCGGCGCCGGAGAGATTATGCTCACTTCCATGGACCGCGACGGAATGCAATCTGGTTTTGATTGTGAGTTGACGCGGCTCGTGGCCGACGCAGTTTCCATTCCTGTGATCGCGTCAGGCGGTGCTGGGTCGCCGCAACACTTCATTGACGTATTCCGGGGCGGGCACGCTGACGCTGCTCTGGCCGCTTCCATTTTCCATTTCGGTCTCGAAAACATCGGACAATTAAAACGCGAACTGCAAGCTGCCAACGTGCCGGTGAGGTGGCCATGCTGATTCCTTCGATCGACCTTATGGGCGGCAAGATCGTGCAGTTAGTCCAGGGCGAAAAAAAGAAACTGGAGTTCGACAACTTCGATTACTGGATCGAACGCTTCTCCAAGTATCCCATCGTCCAACTCATCGACCTCGACGCAGCGCGCGGCGCCGGCGATAACCGCTCGCTGGTGAAACAGATCGTCGGCCAACTGCCCTGCCAGGTTGGCGGCGGCATTCGCAGCCTCGAGACCGCGCGGGAACTTCTGGACTTCGGCGCACGCAAGGTGATCATCGGGTCCGCGTTGTTGAGCGAAGGCCGTATTAACCATGATTATGCCCGCACACTGGCGGAGATGTTCCCGATGCCAGCGCTGATGTTTGCGCTCGATTCCCGAGGAGGCCGAGTTGCCATCGACGGCTGGCGCACGAATACCGCCATCACTCCCTTCGACATGATTCGCGAGCTGGAACCGTTCTGCGAGACCTTTCTGTATACCCATATCGATACGGAGGGTTTGATGGGCGGAATTCCGATGGAGACGGTTCATGCTATAAAGCGCGCCACGCGACGACATCTGGTGGTAGCTGGCGGCATTACCGAACAGCAGGAAATCGATAGCCTTGACGCGCTGGGAATCGATGCCGTGGTGGGGATGGCGTTGTATTCCGGGAAAATTCGCGGTTGAGGCAACATGGAGATTTGAGAGGAATCCGAATATGGCCGAGATACTGCCCGCGATATTTTTCGGACACGGCAATCCGATGAATGCCCTGCTGGACAATAGCTATACCGCTGGATGGCGGCAAATCGGAAAGCAATCGCCGAGGCCAAAAGCCATCCTGTCGATTTCCGCGCATTGGTTTGTGCCCGGAACTGGCGTTACGATCAGCACGTCTCCGCGCACCATTCACGATTTTGGCGGCTTTCCGCAAGAGCTCTATCAGGTGCAATACCCGGCTCCGGGCGATCCGGGATTTGCCCGCAGAGTGCAAGAATTGCTGCAGCCTCTGCCGGTGGAATTCGACACTTCATGGGGGCTCGATCATGGAACATGGTCCGTGCTCAAGCACGTGTATCCCGATGCGGATGTTCCGGTCGTGCAACTGAGTATCGACGAAACCCAGCCAGCATCGTTCCACTTTGAAATCGGCAGGAGACTCGCGCCGCTGCGAGGCGAAAACATCCTGATCGTAGGCAGCGGAAATTTGGTTCACAATCTGCACGCTTACGCGTGGGGACGGCACATGCCCGATCCTTACGATTGGGCGATCCGCTTCGAGCAGGAAGCGAAGGCGATGATGGTCGCCGGCGAATACAAGCCTCTCATCGATTACGAGAACCTCGGACCGGAGGCCATGCTCTCAGTCCCAACGCCCGATCACTACCTCCCGATGCTGTACGTACTTGCCAGCCGGCAAGAGGGCGAAGTCATTACTTTTCCGATCGAAGGCGTCGACGGAGGATCGATATCGATGTTGACGGTGCAGGTCGGTTAGCCCGATCTTGCCGCGACTCTCCGCTACGAGGACGATTCTCCAGCGCATGTGTATCCTCATTTCATGGATGACCTCAAGGGAAGAGTCGCACTGGTGACCGGTTCGAGCCGGGGGATTGGCCGCTCCATTGCATTGGCGCTTGCCCAAGCCGGAGCCGATATCGCGCTCAATTTTCTTAGCCGCGCCGCCGATGCGCAGGACGTGGAATCGCAGATTCGTCAGTTGGAGCGGCGTTGTGTCACCCTTCAGGCTGACGTGTCAAAGTCGAGCGAGGTCGAACGCCTCATCAGAGGCACCGAAGAGCAGTTGGGGCCTATCGAAATCCTCGTGAACAACGCCGCCATTTCCCGTCCCCAACCGATCGAGGAGATCACCGAGCAGGATTGGGACGAAGTGATCGCGGTAAACCTGAAATCCTGTTTCATGGTGACGCAGGCTGTCCTGCCGGGCATGAGGGCTCGGCAGTGGGGTCGCATCGTGAACCTATCCTCGGTGGCGGCACAAGTCGGAGGAGTTGTCGGGCCGCACTATGCTGCCTCGAAAGCCGGTATGCTCGGGTTGACCCATTTTTACGCCCAGCGATTGGCGAAGGAAGGCATCACGGTAAACGCCATCGCTCCTGCGCTGGTGGCAACTGAGATGGTGACATCTAATCCCAATGCGCGGCCCGACCGCATCCCGATGGGCCGATACGGATTGCCGGAAGAGGTCGCGGAAGTCGCCGTAATGCTTGCCAGAAACGGATACATGACTGGACAGACGATTAACGTCAACGGCGGTTGGTTCATGAGTTGAGTATCGCCGCTTAGGATGAGCGCGCAAGACGAACTTGCCCGAACGCCAGTTCGCTCCCGTGTTATTTATCGCGTGTGATGGTCAGGGCCAGAAGTCCGTTTACTTTTCCCCAATCATCCGTTTGCCGATCAAAGGAGACGTACCGCCGGTGATCCGCAAATCGCGTATCGACCAGCAACAGCTTCTGGATTGAGTGCTGTGAGCCATCGGTGCATAGGTTTTCGTCGTACATGACGCCGTACAAAACGTAGAGGTGGCCATTCCAATCCATCAACAATGGGCGCTGTGCCTGAAGGGTGGCAATGATTTCCTCCGCAGTCACCGACGCTCCAGACCAGTATTGGTCGGCCACGACAATCGGCAAACCGTCACCAGAATAATGCTTGCCCCTAAGTTTTTCCCCGACTTGCCGGAGGGACAATCCTGTTGCTGAAGCCACTTGATCTTCCAGCACTGAGTTCCGGCCACAACACACATCCGGCTCCATAATCGCAATGGCCACGCTCGCCGCAAGCACGGCAGACTCGCTTTTCGAGGCCGCAAGGGCGGGAGGCAGAGACTCAACTCGCGCCTCTTGATTGGGATGGAACGCGCAGTCGTTACTATCATCCTGGCCGTTGGCGTTCACGCCGCAGGACATGATTAAGATGAGCAGCAGAGTCGATGCGGGAAGGCGCAGCTTGAATTGCATGGTTCACCCCCGACGGAAGCCGAACTTACGGTCAGTATAGCCCGCGAAAAACTTGAGCTTCTGTGACGAAAGGCAGTGTTCTATTGCGGCGCGGGGTGGGCTTAGAACCGGGACGATGAGTGTAAAGGCGACTTAACCAACAACTGACCAATGACTTGACCGCAAGCCTTTTACTTCATCGGAATTCCTAGAAGCAGGTTTCTAAAGTCTCGACGAAGGCCATCGTCGATTTGCTTTAGATCATTCGGCAATCTGTGCCTCTCGACCAGTTCATTTTTCATTTCATCGACCATGACAGACACTTCTTTCAATTCCTGAAGTAGCTTGAACACCGTCTGACTTGTCCGATTCTCTGGTGGATCTACGTTGTCTGCCTCGTACGTTTGCAGGCGAGCGTCGCAGCTTCGTAAGCGCGCTAGTAGCATCCTGATGCAGAGCTTAACGTGCTTGCGGTCGGCCTCGGCGAGTTCGGAAAGGAACATCGGGTACGTAGGCATATCAGCTAAACCTCACAGGTCAGTTTATGGCAGTATATGAAACCTGATGAAAAACAATGGTCGTGAACTAGTACGTGTCGAAATCAGCGATTTCACCACCTTGAAAACCGTCAGAACCTGCCCTACGATTTTCTGGCCTGAGGTTCGACGTTTATTCTTCTACGACGCCGTCATCTTCCCATTGGTGACCGCATGAATCGCAGGTCCATTCGTATTTTTGCGAATCGTCCGCTGCGGTTGCAGCCTCGCTGAGCAGACGCTCCAAGATGATTTCCGTGGAATGGCATTTGGGGCAGCGTACCGAAAGATCGTGAAGTTCTTCCCCCGGGTTTGGAGCCGGCTCGTTCGCTGGAGAGTAATTCATTAGTACCTGGCGCGCCCAAGGCAGACCAACCTGCATGATCTGCACGCTGACGCCATTGACGAAACTTGAGGTCACCGTGTCAACACTGGTAGCTTTCTCCGCTCCCATGAAAAACGGAATCCCCGCCCCGTCGAGCAGAGTCTGCAACTGAACTGCATCCGACAAGCTCCACACCGTGCGGATCTCGACCAACTTTCGGTCCTCGTCGTAGGAGGGATCGAGCTGCCGAGCGGGGATCGGCGGAGCCGCAGGTTCCTCGGGCTGCAGCTTCAGCCCGCGCCGGGACATCTCGGATGTCAGAATCTGTTGCGCGGCATCGGTCAACTCGGAGATTTGCCGTGCCAGGGCCAGGAGTTCGTTGTCACTCATCTGGCGATAACGCTCGGAGAGCTGCAGCCATTCCGCTGCCGGATCGAAAGCTTCCATAGTCGTCGGAATGATATACCGGCCGTCGGTTCGAGCCAATCGTCAGGCGGACAGAAACTGCAGCGACTTGGCGATCAGCTCTTCGGTTTCCTTGTAAGGGTCGCCGGAGTTGTCGTACTCCATCGAAAGATAGCCGCGGAATCCGGTCCTCTTCAGCATTGCGAAAACATACGCCAGGTCCACCTGCACGTTTGCCCCTTTTTCGGTAGCCTCCGATTGTTTGACATGGCAGATGCCGTAGGCGTGGTTGAACATGGCTTCGAGTCCGGCGTAGGCATCCTCGGGAGGCTTATGCATCAGTGAATTCCCAAAATCAGGCAGGCCACGCAGCCACGGGCTGTTCACCTTTTCAATCAGCTTTACTAGAAACACGGGGTCTTCGGTGATGCCGTCGTCGTTTTCCAGATGGACGACGACATTGCGCGTGGCGGCGTGTTCCACGATCCGTAAGAGCGTGTCCGTGGACCGGTCGAGATCGGGTGGCTGGTTATCGGCTGAGGCGATATGGGTGCGGATGCTGGGAGAGCCGAGGACGGCGGCGGCATCAATCCACTGTTTGTTGTCGGCGACGGCCCGCTCGCGCTCGGCGCGGTCGGCGGCGTAGAAGCTGTGTTGTCCATCGTAGGCAATGTCGACAATCAACGATTTTGCGCGGTCGAGTGCCGTGCGGAAATCGTCCAGATACTTCGGTTCGAGTGACCGGAAATGGCTGCTCCAGGGTTCGATCTTGTTGAGGTTGAACCGGGACTTTACGTGGGCGGCGAATTCGATCAGCTCCATCTTGGGCGCAGCAGAGGCCGAAGCGCTTACATACTCGGCGGGGAGAATGAAGTCGCGAAAGGGATAGGAGGCCACGGCTAGGCGGTCGCGCGGGTTGGCGGGAAAGGTGATGTTCGGTTGCGTTGGATACGCAGTGGCGTCCAGAGAAGATAGCAGCGCGCCAGCGGTCACCATGGCGGATTGGGTCAGGAATTGTCGGCGCGTTTTCATCATGTACCTCACTCGCGATGTTGTATCAGACCGAAATTTCTTTTCTGACTTCGAGAACGGAACAGATTATACGTCTCAATCGCCACTTGCTACGTTGAGTGCTGCCGGGATAGCGGCTCCCCGTGTAGACTGTGGAGCACGGCATATCCTCCAAAAGGAACCCTGTATGATTCAGCCGTTTCGCACCGCTCCAACTTCCGTTTATTTTCGCTGGATACTGATTTTGGCATTTGCTTTCGGAACCGCCGCCCTGGCCCAGACGACAGCTCCTTCCACATCCCAACCTGCGGCAAAGAAGGCTGCTCCCGTCCCACTCGTCGCCGCGCCCGCGGCAGATCCAGAAGTTAAACCGGACGGTACTGCCACCTTCCGCCTCGCGATGCCCAACGCTCAGAAAGTGGAGCTCGACCTCGAAGGCCAGCATGATCCTATCCCCATGACGAAGGCAGCGGATGGCGCCTGGACTCTCACCGTCCCCGCCCTCGCTCCGCAGTATTACAGTTATGTCTTCCTGGTGGACGGCACGGAAGTCCTCGATCCCCACAACACCGACATCAAGACCAGCTTCTTCGTCAACCAGAACATCTTCCTCGTTCCCGGCCGGCCCGCAATGCCCTGGGAGATGGCAGATGTTCCGCACGGCGTGGTGCATCATCATTACTACAAGTCGAAGATCGTCGGCATCGACAGCGAGTACTACGTCTATACGCCGCCAGGCTTCGATCCGCACACCAGCCAGAAATATCCCGTGCTCTATCTTCTGCATGGCTACAGTGACGATCCCAGTGCGTGGACAGCCATGGGCAAGGCGAACGTCATCCTCGACAATCTCATCGCCGCCGGAAAGGCCAAGCCGATGATCGTAGTCATGCCCTGGGGTTATGGCGACATGCGTGTCATCGCGCAGGGCTGGGCTTCCTGGGACGACCCGTCGTTGGTCGCCAGCAACTTAACCAAGTTCGGCGAAGCCTTATATCAGGAGGTGATGCCGATGGTGAAGCGGCAATATCCACTCTCCGACCAGCGCGAGGATCACGCTATCGCCGGCCTTTCCATGGGCGGCTCAGAAACCCTGCTCGTCGGCCTCAACCATACGGATGATTTCGCCTGGATCGGCAGCTTCAGCGCCGGCGGCCTCGGCAGCGATCATTTCGAGCCACGCTTCCCGGCAATCACGCCACAATCTGGAGCGCAGATCCAGTCGAAGCTGAAACTGTTCTGGGTAGCCTGCGGCATCGAAGACGGCCTGAATCAGCCCAATCAGAAGTTCATCGCGTGGCTCAATAAGAACGGTATGCAGCCCACGGCCGTGCACACCCCCGGCATGCACGCCTGGATGGTCTGGCGCGACAACCTCAGCAATTTCGCCCAGTTGCTATTCCAGACAAAGTAGGCCCGAAGACAAAGCGGAGAATCAAACCGAGATGCTGCGGAACAAACGCGGGACAAACAAAACCGACAAGGAGATAGTGAAGTCGCAGGAGCCCGCATGAACAGTGCGGAAAAACTGGAGCCGACGATCAGACTTGAACTGATGACCTGCCGATTACGAATCGGCTGCTCTACCAACTGAGCTACGTCGGCTTCTGGTTTGCCTCATTTAGTTTACCAAATCGCTCACTCGCAACGGGCTAACGGCGCCCTTTTTGCAATTATTTGCGTGGTGGGAGTAGAATCAACGCCATTCTTGGCACATTGGATGCCATGGTTTGGATTCGGAGAATAGCAGTCCGTAACATTTTCTCCGAGTGGGCTCCGCTTTTCCCTTCCCCTCTCTGCAGCCTGGTGGTGGCATCAACTGGAAAGTTGCAACAAGTGGTGGCATCGACTGGACAGTGGCAACAACAAGGTCAACCTATTTTCTATTTCAGGAGGTCCCAATGTCTGCGACATCTCTTGATTTCAGTTTCAACATGGAAGGGCTGGACCGCAATGCTTTGATTAACGAGGCCGCGGAGAGATTAAACGTACTCAGCAGTGATTTTGGAGACGAGGTTCAGAAGGGGATTGATTCGCCTCTCGCCGCCCTGGTGAAGGAACTGCAAGGCGACGCGGCGGAGTTTGCCAAGTTGCCGGTTGTCCAGAAAATTACAGAAGAAAAATTCGCCAGCAGCAACCTGAAAATTGGCGACCGCTTCAAGGAACTGACCAAGGACCACAATCTCTATTGCGTGGATTTTCCCGTTTATCTTCACGCCAAGCCCGGCTGGGGATTCAATAAGCTCGAAGCCATCGTCGAATTCAACCCGCAGAGTTCCGATCCCATGACCCGGCCGAAGGCAATTCGGGTTTTGCCGGACAAGCAATTCCAGACTCAGCTGCAGGCGGGAACGCATCTGGAATTCGGGCTCGACGAAAATCTGGACTTCAGCGCCCAGAGCGGCGCCCTGGAGGCCAAAGCCGGGGATGCCAAAGTTTCCGCGAGTGCCGGCGCCGGTGCGAAAGCGTCTGCCGGATTCAACATTCTCGCCGGCCCCTTCGCGTACAAAGTGAAGAAAGCCAAAATCGATCACACGGCAGTCGGATTGGAGAAAGTCTTCTGGCGAGTGGATGGAGCGGAGTTCTTCCAGGAAGATGACTTCCCTCTGGTCGTCGTCCTGCAGGTTCCCAAGGGGACGAAAGAAGTGAAAGTGGCGGCTGCCATGCAAGCCTCCCGGTCTTTCTCGTTTCTCAGCGCCAACTTGCAGGATGCAGTCAAGGAACTGGCTCTGCGGATTCGCAGCTTTTTCGAGGCCGGCACTCCGATCAAGGACCAGCAGTTGTGGGACATTTCAGCGCGCTTGTAAATCTGGCCAAGGGAGGTTGAGCTATGCCACTGGACGATCCCATCAAAGTGTTCCGGGTGAAAGTCGGCAAGGACGGCACGATCAGAGTGGAACGAGAACAGGGCAGTGAGGATGTTCGCGACTGTGCAGTTAAAGTCGACGATTTACAGCGCCGCACCACCCAGGTTTTGGTTACGATGCTGCGCGAGGGCCGCCTGGCGGGCGAGGAAGAGTTCAAGGTCCTCGGAGCAAATTTGTATAGGGTCCTTTTCGAGAACGAGATAGGGGAAGCCGTAAGGAAGACTTTCTATCAGCGCATGCGATTCATGAGAGTCGAACTGGAGTTCGAGAAGGGTCAGGAAACTCTTTCCAGTTGGCCTTGGGAATACCTTTATTGTCCCGAGGAGGAGGGGCAGGGAGGCTCTGGCTATTTCCTTGCCGATCAAGTCAAGCTGATCCTGACGCGGCGTCTTCGCCTCGATCTTCCTCTGCGCAGCCTGCGGATCGACAAGCTACCCATGAAGGTTCTGTTTGTGGCCTCAAGTCCCAGAGGATTTGCCGTTGAATACGAGAGCGTACTGGAACTGCTCGAGAGCTTCGGCCCAGAGATGATCAAGGTAACGCCGCTGTTGCCCTATGAACCTGACGGGATCACTCCGAAGGCAACTTGGCTGAACTTCACTGCCATGGTAGACAACGAAGAGTTCCACGCCATCCACTTTCTAGGCCATGGAAAATGGGACGCCGGGACCAAAGCCGGGACAATCCTCTTCATGAAGAAGGATGGGACTCTGGACCCACGCTCGGACAACGAAGTGGCGACCACTCTGATGGGTTATTCTTCTCTCCGTCTAGTGTTCCTGCAGGCCTGCGAAAGCGCGCAGAGCGATCCTTACCAGGCCTTCTCCGGCGTTGCGCAACAGCTTGCGCAAAAGGCAATCCCTGCCGTGGTCGGAATGCAGTACAAGATTAACCAGCAGGTGGCCAATCGATTCGCCAAGGCGTTTTACGAGGCCTTGGCCCAGAGAAACACGGTCGATGCCGCTCTCCAGAAGGCACGGAAGACGATTTCAGAAGAGTTCTCGGACCAGACTCAAAGACTGGGGTTTGGTCTCCCCGTGCTTTACCTGCGCGAGTCCGACTCCATGTTCGCTCCCTGGGGACCGGCCGGCGCTCAGGAAAAAGCACCTCTTTCCGAATTCGTTCCTTGTCCATGGTGCCAGGCACGCAACAAGGTCGCGGATAAATTCTGTGGGAACTGCTCGGGGTCGCTCGTCTGCTCCAATTGCAAGACGCGCGTCGATCAGCCGAGGAAGTTTTGTGGGGAATGCAGCGCAGCTCTCATTCCCGGCGCCTCCGCGGCTAGTTCCACCCAGCCCCCGGCCGCTCCGTCCGCAGGGGATAGCTTTGCGCCCAAGGTTGGTAGTGGTGGCAACAGTAGTGGGAGCAGCATAGGACCGACGCCATGAGTCTTGCAGCCAGCGTATCGAACTCCGCGAATCTCGAAAGTCTCCGGCCTCTCCGCGAACTCTACTTTGAACTGGGCCGGGCGCTCCTGTCCCACAACCGGTACACCGATGCCGTCCAGGCGTTTGAACAGGCGCTGAAGGAAGAAGGCGCCAGCCCCGCTCGTGACGTGGTGCTTTTCAATTTGGCTGTGGCTTGCGAGCAGGGCAGCCAGCCCGATCGTGCTTTCCGGAGTTATCTGGAAGCCATCGCAGTGGCGCCGCAGCGCATGGCAGAGATTCTCCCGTACGTCCACAAACTCCTGACGCCGGAGCTTGCCATAGCGGAAGGCGAGTGGCTCGACAGTCAGTGGAAAACCCGGATCAGGGCGGAGGATCTTACCCCGGGCCTGCGGGCGGACCTGGCGAGATTCCTGGGCCGTGTGAGTTTGTATCGAAGTGACTTCGCGGGTGCCACGAAATTGTTTGGTGAGGCTCTTGCGATTAGTGGCGACGATCCGCGGCTACTGGAGGGCCTCGGGGAAACTCACTGGCGTATCCACAATGTCAAGGAAGCTTTGGACTTCCTGACCCGCGCGCATGAGATGGCCGGGAAGGGGGACCACAGAGAACGCGTGATGGCGATTGACGCGAAGCTGGCGCAGGTGCTGGTGGAGGCAGGCGAATACCAGCCAGCCCTGGAGCGGATCGCGGAAAGCCTGGCCAAAGGAGACCGGTTCGCCGACGAACTCCTGCTGAGCCGCAGCCAGTGCTATCTCGCGCTGGCGCAACCCAACAAGGCTCTGGAGGCAGCCGAGGCTGCGCAACAGCGAGCGCCAGCCTCCGTCGAAGCGCGAATTTTGCGGACGCAGGCACTCATCGCGCTGGGCCGCTGTCCGGACGCACTGCAGGTCATCGATGAGGCGTTGCAGAACGATCCGCAGCGGCCGGATCTGCTGCTGTACAAGGCCCAAGCGCTGCTCGAGGGTCAGATCGAAGTGCGCCAAGGCCGGCAGTTGCTGACTCGCTACGCAAAACGGGCCGGCGCCGAAGCCGTCTCCCCAAAGACCCTGCCGCTTGCCCTGACGGCGAGAAAATCCGACGGCAAGGCGTTGTATTTCGTGGCTGAGCTGTATCGTGCGGTCGACCATCCCGACGAGGCTCTGAAGATGGTCGATCAGGCGTTAGCAACCGGCATGGGAGCGGAAGCTGACTATCGCGAAGCTCCCGCGCAACAACTGAAAGGCGAATTGCTCGAGCAGTCCGGACAGAAAGATCAGGCGGCCACGTTCCTGTACGAGGCCGGTCGCCGCTTCTTGTGGCGAAATGACTATGAAACCGCCGTCGAGCAACTGCGTCGCTCTATTGAGCTGGACCCGAAACGCCAAGCCACTTACTGGTACTGTGCCGATGCCCTGAGAATGCTCAGCTATCAGACGACGCTTCGTCTGGAAGATAAAAAGGCAGCTGCCGAAGAAAGCGCTCGGATGTGGGACAAAGGCACGGACTTGGGACTCCCGGACCAACGGAATTCATGGGCCTACATGGTCCGGGCCTTGGTCAGCGAACAGCTGGCTAGCTTGGCGGCGACCGATCCGCAACAGCAACGGACGTGGTGGTGGGAAGGCACCGCGTTTCTTGAGCGGGCGCTTCTGCTGTACGAACCGGACGCAGATGCGTGGGCTGCCCTGGGCCGCGATCACCGGTTCCTGATGAACGAAGCCAATGCTTTGCAAGCCACGGCAAGAGGGTTGGAACTGGTTCCCGACAGTCTTGCGGTCTTGGACGAACGGGCCGCTATCCTTGCGAACGTGGGGGAATTTGACGCTGCGGAAGCGGTGGTCGATAAGCGCCGAGCAGCGGCCGCGAGCGTCTGGGCAGACGGGGTGAAGGCATACATTCTCTCGGAGAAGCGTCAGTACAAAGAGGCACTGGATCTGATTCGCCAGGTGGTCCAGGCTGAACCTGAAAATCTCTGGGATCTCGACCTGCGCGCGCGGTGTTTCCGGATGCTGGGCGATAAGGAACACGCGGAACAGGACTACAGGGCAATCTGGAATCGCTACGACGCAAAAGCCTTCGAGAGTCAAATCACTTTCGGAACGGCGGCTTACTATCTGGGTGATATCGAGCGAGCCATCGAGGTTTTCAGCGCCTACCCCGGAGCCAGCGACGATCTTGCGGCCAACTGGTACTTGGGTGCCTGTTACCTGTCGCAGAACAAACTCCCGGACGGGGAACGGCATCTCGCTAGGAGCGTAGCGCTGGTAAAGAATGCCCGGGAATTGGACGATACGCTCCGCGAGGATCTGCCGGGCTTGAACGCGTCTTCCGAAGCCTGGCCCTACCGGGACCAAGTCCACGAAATCCTGGAGCGAATCCGGCAACAGCTCGAGGCGCGCCAGGTCGAGCTCAAATCCGTGCGTCCTCCTGAGAATGAGCTCAAAGAAATCCTGGACAAACTGGCCCTCAAGAACGAACCCGAGGGCTGGCCCTGGATAAGTGTTTATGCGGCACTCGGCCGTTTGCATACCAAAGCTGAGCTCTATGCCGACGCCGCAGCCGCTTATCGCATGCTGTTGAAGCACCGCGAAAAGATCCCCGAGGTTGTCATCGGCATACAGCAAGTTGCCGCGGGATTTGAAGCGGCGGGAGACCGGCTGTTGAAATCCAGTGACCTCGCCGGCGCGATCCAACAGTACAGGAATGGGTTGGACATTTTGTCCGATATCGCATCGGAAGGGATGGCGAGGCAAGCGAGCCTGCGCGGCAGCCTTGGGCTTGCCTTTTTTCTCAACTCAGATCTCGACAGCGCACGCTCCGAGTTCAGCAAAACGCTTCAGATTCGTCGCCAACTGGGTTCAGACAGTCCCGGCCAAGTCTTGGGACAAATTTGCCGTCAACTGCTGAATGATCCAAAACAATATTGGGCGCTTGAAGATGAATGGAATGCCTTGGCCGGCGCGGCGAATCAGGATGAAGTGCTAAAGAGCGATTTGATGGCAGCCCGGAAATCGCTGGCGGCTTTTGTGGTCGATTGGTTGGAGCGTCCAGTTCGCTCCAGCCCCGAATTGCTAGTCCCAATGGTTACTCCCATCGTGATGGAAATTGGGGCGGGACTGGTCCCTGCCGACACGAGTGAGAATTGGTCCTTGCTGAAGACGTACATTCCTCAGATGCGTGAGCGTATTGAAAATCAAATGGGGGTCCGGCTCCCAGGAGTGCGGGTGCGCGGCAGCAATGTTATGTCCCGCGACGGCTATGCTCTTCTGCTGTATGAGCAATCGGTGGCCGGGGGGAACACTTATCTCCAAATGCGTTATTGCCCGGCCGCGCCCGGTGTTCTTCAAGCGCTGGGCATTCCGAACGCGGCTTTGAAAGGCGCTGAGAATCCGCTCACGGGTGAACACGGTTCCTGGGTGCCGAAAGAGCACTGGGATGTCATACAGAGCGATGGCCTCGAATTGTGGGAGGAGCCGCTGGTTTTCATCATCCATCACCTCGAGGCAGTGCTGCGTCAGAATCTCGCGGACTTTCTGGGCGTCCAGGAAGTGGAGAACCTGCTGGAAGGCTGGGCAAAGAGTGAGGCAGATTCGGCTCTTATCCTGAAGGTTCTTCCCGATGAACAGGCCCATGTACGTTTCGCCCGCTTGCTGCGCGCACTTGTAAGAGAGCAAGTCCCGATCACGGCTTGGAGGGAAATCCTGAGTTCCGCGCAAGCTTCCGGGCTGGAGAACCTGGAGGGTGCCGTTCGTGCCGTCCGTCTCCAGTTGAAGGAGCAACTTCCCGGAAATGATTCCCGAACGCGGCGCTATGAACTTCCCGCGGAATGGAAACACGCGCCGGAATCATGGCTTAAACCCAGCCGCGCGGGGAGTTCTTTCGCCCCGTCGGCGGAACAGACCCATCATTTCCTGGTGATGCTCGCAGGACTGCTGCAACCCGGCGAAACAAAAGCCGCGTTGGTGGTGGATAACTCAGAGAGCAGACCGTACGTGCGAAGACTGGTTGAGCCGCGGTTTCCGTGGTTAATGCTGCTATCGAGGGAAGAGCTCCTTGCGCAAAATGAAGCCGTGTTCTCGGCGGCCTAGAAGGCTGCGGGAAACTCGATCTTGCACTTGATTTTGGGTGGCGCAGCGGTTCACCGCTGCGGTAAGAGGACTATTTTTGAATCCGGCTTTAGCCGCTGAGGTCGCACTTTCTGCACAAGAACTAGCTTTTCCGCGAGATCGAAAGAAAGGTTGAAAACCCATGGAGCCAGATCGGACCGGCAAAGACGCACCACGGTTGACGTTCTCGTTGGAGTTGCAGGTTGATTCGCTTTTGCAGACGGTGGTCACGCTCGGCGGTCCGCTGCACGAATCCGTGCACCAGGCGCTGGTGCAAGGACTGCACGAACTCATGGAGACGCTGGGGATTCCCGGCGAACCGGAGGTCGCGATTACCGTTCTCGAACGCCCGCTGCCCGACGGCCGCTTCCTGACAATCGCAGTGGAGGATCAGCTTCTGCGCTACTCCGATGAGACTCTGCGGTCGATTTATTGCTGGTTGAACGACAGCGTCTTCAGGGCAGACGTCACTCCCTCCGAAGTCCTGGCTTGGCTGCTTAGAATCTCCGAGCCTGGAACATCGGAATCGAATCACGAAATGGTGGCAGCCTTCTTCCGCGAATTAAGCGTGGCGATCGTCAAGACTCAACCCTCTGTTCTACTGGGACGCCCTCAGCTGCAGGCTTACCTGGCCGCGCTACCGGCTCCGTCGGTCAAACCCGGAAAGTGGCCGCCTGATCAGGAGTGGCTGCTTCCGATCCTGCGTCAGGTGCTCGACCTGAGAATCTCGATTGCCGACACACAGGCAGTGGCCAATCGATTAGCCCAGAGTATTGAAAGATCGTGGTCCGATGCCTGCGAAGACTTGATTGATGTGCTGCGCCCCAATGCAGTCGAGATTCACTTACGAGAAGAATACCTGCGGCAGCTGACAACGATCGATGCCGACAATCGCGCCGGCTTGCTTGCATTCCTGCGAGAAGGACTGTTCCCGGAACTAGGTGTTGTCTATCCCGACTTCCGCCTCGTCCTGGATACCCGCTTGGGTCACCAACAGTTCATGTTCAAACTGAATC
>Ga0182014_10000397_pt1 | contig 57111 bp, 49 predicted proteins | sample 612S2DmetaG_FD_120489 | JGI IMG/M metagenome (GOLD analysis project Ga0182014, IMG submission 120489) | Permafrost microbial communities from Stordalen Mire, Sweden - 612S2D metaG | ecosystem: Environmental > Terrestrial > Soil > Wetlands > Permafrost | place: Sweden: Stordalen | collected... | reverse complement strand
AGCCGAACCGGGTGCGAAGGGCAAGCTCGCCGGCATCCTGAAGTCATACGTGCTGGTCGAGGTCAACGGGCGATTCGTCACCGTCTCGAACAAGTGGTTGGATCGTTTCACGGTCTGCCAGCCACGTGAATTGCCGGTGACGCAAGGCGACCGGCTGCATCTCAAATCGAATCGCCGACTGGCTTCAGGCCGTCGCGTCACGAATGGTGAACTAGTGACCGTAAAAGCCGTCCGCTCGGACGGTGGAATTGAACTGACGGATGGCCGGGTGTTGGACAAGGATTTCCGTGAGTTCCTGCCCGGCTACGCTGTCACGTCCTACGGCTCGCAGGGGAAGACCGTGGATTACGTTCTGTTCTCCGACTCGACCATCAAGGCCGCGACCAACGCGCAGCAATGGTACGTGACGATCTCGCGCGGCCGGCGTGGCGTCCGCATCTTCACGCCGGACAAAGAGCAACTGCGCGAGAACGTGGCCCGTTCCGGTCACCGCCCGTTGGCGATGGAACTTGCCGGTCAAGATGTACCTCGCCGTGGCGTCGTGGTTCGGGATCGGGTTTATCTCTGTATGCTTCGGTTCGGTCGTCGCGCGGCGGAGATGTTCTGTCGTCTCCAACGCGTCCGGCGTCATCGTCGTCTAATGATGGAGAAACATGAGCACAAAAACATCCGAAAACTGGGCGTCTGACCCACAAGCCCGCGCCTTGCGCATAGAGGTTTCCTCGGAACGGTCGCTGCTGCTACCGTTCGATCACTTCACCCACTCGGAGTTGACCAGCGAGGGCAAGGATCAACGCCTGCGCTTGGTTTTCACCTCGCACGAAGTGGTGATTCGCGGCCATGCGTTGCGCCGTCTCGAAACGGTCATGCAGCGGATGGAACTGTCCTTTGTCGGCGCGGCACCGGGCGACCGCCAGTCTCTGACCACTGAAGGCCAGCCGGTGATTGTTGAAATCGTAGTGACCGAAGTTGGTCCTCCAAATCAGTCGTCCCAAGCATCGAAGGAATGAGCCGCTCTGCTTCGCCCAGGGCGTGTAGAGCGCGAGCGTGACTGGGGCAACGCTGGTTGAAGATACTTTGGAAGATGTGGCAAACCCGGACTCCATACAACGCCGACCTGCACGCGAAGAATCAGCTCAAGCACGGTTCGTGGGTGCTGCAAATGCAAACGGTGGAAAGCTCCACGGGTCAATGAGTCGCTGTGATTGAGCAGTTGGCCGGAAGCTTCCCCGGCGCGAAGTGTTAGAAGCCCGCCGTCCCCGGCTCGCTGAGAACTGTCACAGGTGGAGACACGAAGTGTTCGACCTTGACAGGCGCAAGCGAGCCGTACAATCGGGATCGACCCGCGCCGAGGCCGAGATGATCTATCCGAGTCGTGTGAATAACTCATGGCAATTTCCTCTTTACAGACCAGAGAACTTCTTGACGGCGCGAGCGCGCCATATAATCGAGGCGCAACCGCGACACGCCGCGGTTCACAGTGATTGTTCGATATGAAGAAAAGAGTCTTCGTAAGACGAACCGGCGATTCCGTTCGCCGTAGCCCATCGGCACCGGCGCGACTGGTAACGGTCGGGTCGGAAGCTGCCGAGACAACATCCCTCCATCATTGGGATCAGGAGACTGCCGTGAGGTGGTCGCCACGACTGCGAGCGTCAATGCGGTCGGGGGGACAGGCTGGATGATACGCCCAACACAGGTGAACTGCCACAGCACCGTAACGATTGACAAGCCAAAGACGCTGATCAGGCTTGAGCCAAAAGGCAATGCAGCAGGCTGCCCTCACTTTGCGCTGAGGCACACGGACATCAATGCTGCCGGTGTACAGGCAGGGGCTAACTCATCCATGTCACTGGAATCAAACGTGGTAAACCCGACATCCCGCCCCGATGGCAACGTCGGAGCAGGCGCGCCCGTAAGGAACGCTGTGGGGATGGCGGGCAGAGGAGACTGGAGAAAGCGAAGGCCGCTCTGTAACGGAGCGGATAGGAGTGGCACCATCACTCTGCCGCGCAAGCGGGCTGACTTCCAGATGGTCGTGAATGACGAGAAAACTAGCAGAACCTTCACAGGAGGAAATCGCAAATGAACGCAGAGCAATCCGCGTGTGCATCCTCCGGCACGGCGACCGCATGGGAACAGATTCGCTGGACTCACTGTGAGCGTCAGGTCAGGAGGCTGCAAGCGCGTATCGTCAAGGCCACTCAGGAAGGCCGCTGGGGCAAGGTGCAAGCTCTGCAACGGCTGCTGACCTGCTCGTTTTCCGGCAAAGCCTTGGCCGTGAAACGAGTGACGGGCAATCAAGGTAAACGAACGTCGGGAGTGGACAGAGTCATCTGGCACACCCCGGCGTCCAAACGCAAAGCCATCGACACGCTGCGACGGCGCGGGTATCAACCGCAACCGTTGCGGCGGGTCTACATTCCGAAAGCCAATGGAAAACGGAGGCCGCTGGGTATACCGACGATGAAGGACCGCGCCATGCAGGCGTTGCATCTGCTGGCGTTGGCCCCCGTCGCCGAGACCACTGGCGACCCCCATTCCTATGGCTTTCGTCCCAGCCGAAGCACGGCGGACGCCATCGGGCAGTGCTTCCTCGTGTTGAACAAGAGCGTTCACGCGCCGTGGGGGTTGGAGGGCGACATTCGGGGATGTTTCGACAACATCTCGCATGAATGGATGCTTCGCCATGTTCCCACGGACAAGGCAGTGCTGCGTAAATGGCTGAAAGCGGGCTTCATGGAAAATCGAACCCTCTTCCCTACTGAGGCGGGGACGCCACAAGGCGGGATAATCTCGCCCACACTGGCCAACCTGACTTTGGATGGATTGGAAAAACTCCTGCAACAACGCTTCCGTCCGAAGCGGGTAAAACGGAGAACCATCTTTCCCAAAGTCAACCTCGTCCGATATGCGGATGACTTCATTATCACCGGCGTGACCAAGGAGCTGCTGGAAAATGAAGTCAAACCGTTGGTCGAGCAATTCCTGCGCGACCGGGGCTTGCAGCTCTCGTCCGAGAAAACCTGCATCACCCCTATCGACCACGGGTTCGACTTCCTCGGACAGAACCTCCGGAAATATGGCGGCAAGCTGCTCATCCAACCCGCCAAGAAGAATACGCATGACTTCTTGGTCAAGGTGCGGAAGCTCACCCGCCAAGGTCGGGGGTTCAGCCAAATGGAACTGATTCGGCAACTCAACCCGGTGATCCGGGGATGGGTGAATTATCATCGCCACATTGTGGCGAAGCGGACGTTCCAGAAGGTGGAATGGGTTTTGTGGCACTGTCTCTGGCGGTGGGCCAAACGCAGGCACCCTGGCAAATCCACTCGGTGGGTCGTCAGTCGATACTGGCAATCATCGAGTGGTAAAACGGTGTTTGTGGCGGACACAGGCGAACGAACGCCGGGCGGGAAACCGATCTGGTTGCGGCTGGTAAATCCCAGCGAAACCAGAATCCGGCGGCACGTCAAAATCAAGGGAGATGCCAATCCCCTTGACTCGCAGTGGCGCGACTACTTTGAAGACCGTGCGTTCTTCAGATGGTTTGGCATTCATCGTATCCAGGCGGGATTGTAACCGTCGAGTGCACCGGCTCCGCTCACGCGGGGCTTTGTATCGGCTTGAGCCGGATGAAGGGAAACTTTCACGTCCGGTTCTGAGGGGAGGAGGCGGCGGTAACGCCGTCTCCTTACCCGACGGCACGCCGCCAGTTGCCCCCAGCCGATGATTCGGCACCGGTGACGCCAAGCGATCTGAAGAAGCGGTCGGTGCCGGTGGACGGAGCGGCGGGCGGAACGGACGAATGGTCGTCTCCGCCGACCGCGACGGGGGACGGCACGGACCGCAGATGCACCAGCCCGTCGCGGCGCGTGTCGGGGGCGGCGGAACGAAATGAGTGAAGCGACCGCGACACGGGCCAGCGTGGGCCACCGCAGCATAGCGCACAAGGCATCGCTTCGTCATATCAATTGACGAAAAGATCCCAAGCCATTCGGCAATTCCGTGGCATGTCCAGCGCCACCGGGCACTTGGCAGAGGCGGGATTTCCGCAGGCGACTCGTTACCGGTAGCCGAAGAGTCCCGGAAGTCGCGCAGGATGGGATTGGCATGATCACCACCGCCGTCGGCGCTTCTCCTCCATCTCTGCATAGCGCACTTGGGCATGCCGCCATTTCGGGAACATCTTTACGAACGGCTTCAGATCCTTCTCCAGTTTTCGGATCATTCGCGGGGTGTCCAGCAGGCGGATCAATTCGGCATCCGGACAGGCACCATACTTCCGGAAGGTCTCCAAGATGGACCGCAACGAATACTCGCTGGCCGCGTAGAATCCCAGGCGCACCAGATGAGTTGCCTGTGCATCTCCTCGTTCCCACTTCGCTCCCAGTTCGACTGCTGTCCGTATCGCCTCCTGCACACGGGACGAACTGAAAAAAGCCCACGGAAAGGATTGCGAGTCATCGCACCAATGGAGAGTGCGGAACAGTTGCACCAGACAGGTCTGATCGAGGTCACCACGGGAGTTGATGTCGGCACCGCGCTCGACGAGATACCGGATGATTTCCGGTCGCGCCGAGAAGGTAGCGGTATGCAGCAGGTGGTTCAAGTCATCGCGCGCCGGATCGACCCCAATGCGCTTCAGGATGTCAAAGTGACCATTGAACACGGCGGCCTCAAGCGCGGTGCCGTGCATATCAGGATCATCTTCGGCTTCATATAGTTCAGGAATCCTTGCTCGCGGATTGGCTCCGGCCCAAAGCAGTCTGTAAACACCACCGATGTGTCCCTCCTTACAGCAGTAACACAGGGCGATGTCGGCTTGGGTTTGCAGGGCGGAAATCTTGTCGCGGTATGAACGATAGATACCCAACAGCGCCTTCTTGGTTTCGACCAACCCGATGGCGAAGCCGTTCCCCCGTGTGAGATCAACGCCACGATCCAAGAACAGGCGCACGACATCCAGGTCGCCGCACAGGCAGACAAGTTCCGCGCGCACGGAATTAGGGTCGGCGCCGTTGTCGATCAGCAGTTGGGCAATGCCGGAGTCCCCGCGTTTGACAGCCATTTCGAGTGCATTGCCATTAGCGTGGGAGGCGGCGCCATTCTGTAATAGTAGTTCGACCAGACTGTGAAATCCTTTTTCGACGGCAATCAGCAAGGGGGATTTTCGTTCAGTCGGCGGCACATTGACCGGCATGCCCTGGCGAATCCACGCCTCGACTTCATACAGTCGTCCCCTGCGGCAAAGTTCCCTCAATTGCTTGGTCTCTTCCGGGCTGCAGACGTCTCTTTTCATGCCACCAGCAGCTTGGTCTCAATCGGCATTGTTGTCAGGCAATGGCGTGCTCGTTGAGCGGCTCCGCACCTGAAATGAATCATTCGGGCAGCAGGCTCAACAGATTGGTTTTGACATAGATTCCGGCAAGGCATCATTGAAAAGCGCCACCATCGCCCGGCACAACAACAGGTCTTGCTCGATTTGATACTGAGCCGACCATGGCACAACGGTTTGATGCGCCAGAATATCCTGACGGGTGATGGGGGTCATGGTTTTAGTTCAGCGGAATTATTGAGGACCTGCCAGCGTTCGACGACGGGGATGTTTTTCCGGTCGCCCTGTAAGGGAGACAGGGGGACTAACGCCAATTTCGTGGGTAGCCAATCGTGAATCACTCGCGCCAACCGTTGCGCGCCGCCCGCTTCCAAGATAAATCCGAGCCGCTGGGCGGTCGCCGTCTCATTCTCCGCTTCGAGCACTCGCTTCAATTCGCGGGCACGCAAAAGTGGCAACAGTGGGCTGATGGTTTCCGCTGCGCGATCGATTCCCCCGATGCTGGTTGCGTATCGGACCAGATCAAATGCCGTAGCCTCCGGTGTGCTGATCCAAAGCGGTGCTGCCGCCCGCGCGAGTTGCTGCGTGGGTGTTCGCGCAATCTTGCGCTTGACGAAAAACCGGACATGAATCCGCCCCACCTTCAAGGCCCGGCAAGGCCGGTCGGTCATCACCTGCGTTATCTGCAACGCTTGCGGATTGGAGCCAAACGAGCTGGCCGCCGACTGAAGCGCCAGGTAATACGGGCGACCGAGCCATTTGAAATAATCGTCGAGCCACCAGATCGACGGCGGCGCACCCATGGTGCGATGTTCCGGAACAACAATCAGAAAAAACGGCTGCCGTGGCGAAACCCTGACCACTTTGCCCCGCAACCTGGACAATTGACGTTTCGCCGCGATTGCTGACAACCCTGATTCCTTCATCAAATCAGCCAGAGAAAATGCGAAGCTCCCCAAAGCCATGCGCGCGTCGATGAAGGCTGCTGCTGCACCAACGTGACGAAGCTCTTGAGGGCGTTTAGGCTTATTTGTCATGTGCGCATCGTACCGTCATACGGTTCATTATGTAAACGCAATATCTGAGCCCAAGCGGACTGTATCTTGGCGCAACGAAATGGCAAAGCGGTCGGTGCCGGTGAACGGAGCGGCGGGCGGAACGGACGACTGCCCGTCTCCGCCGACCGCGACGGAAGCCGGCACGGACCGCAGATAAGCCAGCCCGTCGCGGCGCATGCCGGGAGCGGCGAAACGAAATGAGTGCAGCGCTCGCGGCACGGGCCAGCGCGGGTTTTGAGGGTTTCCTCAAGAGTCGATCGCTTCTCGCAGGGGCGTCGGTGTCCTCGATCAGTATCCTGTCGATTTCTACCTGTTTATACCCATGTATAGCCACTTGGGGCTATAACCGACTATAAATGGATAGACTCTCCTCTCTTCGTTCAAGCCATTCGCTGAACCTTGTGCCAGTAGTGGAAAGCCTCCGGACTGACGCCTTTCAGTTTGTTGAGGTATTCCAATGGACGGTCTATGAGGAGACCCTGCAAGGAGGCAATGATTTGCGGATCGAAACGGAGTGCTGGCAGTTCAACCTCACGGCGGTTGGCCCGGATGAGCCGAGTCAATAACGCGGCCTTTCCAGCACCGGCTTTCGCCTGCGGGAGTTTGAAATCCGACTGCACGAGGAGTGGGGCGATATTTGCGACACCAGCCTTGAGCACGGCTGTCCGTTGTGCGTCGAGGGCTTTCGTGAGATCGATTGCGGCCAGCGTCAGTGCTGCTTCATACGTGTCATCCAACACCTGCTCGGCGGTGAACTTGTTGCCGCGGTACCGGTTCTCGGCCCCGAAGATGCGGCGGTATGCGGTGATGACCGTGTCCAGCCGCGTCACCCTGTCAAACAATTGGCTGATGTCGAAAAGCTGCTTGATGAGGTCCACCGGACTTTCGGCGTCATACGGCAGGCCGACCGTCGTTGGCGCAAAGGCGGTAAGTTTGTCGCCGAGCAATCCCTCGGCAGTAGGGACGCGAACGATCACCCGGTGATCAGGGATGAAGAACGGCATCGCGACCGGCACGTCCTCAACGACCGGATACAGATCGCCCTCCTCCAACACATCTACGATGACATGTCCCTCGTCACCGGTGATGGAGGACTTGAAGGCAAAATAGAAGTGCCGTTTCTTGGGCAGCGGTGGCTGCCGCCGCTGGCGTTCCTCGCAGCCGAGGAACGGCGCGCGCCGTCCGACCTCGGTGAGTTCACGCTCTAGTTTGGCGGGTGGGCACTGCGAACTGATGTCCACGTCCACTGACAAGCGATGCAGGCTCTTTAGGCGTAGAAGAACGGCTGTGCCGCCCTTGAAGATGAAGGGAATCTCGGCATCGGCGATCCGCCCCAGCAGTTCAAAGGCGAGGATGCACCGCTCCAACTGGACCGGCTCGACCGGGGCCAATTCGGCGGCCTTTCCCAAAATCCACGATTTCGTAAGGCATTGGCGGTCAATTGTCTGCATTGTTGCGATATACCAAGGCCAAAAATCGTCAAAAACTGAGGATGGTATATTCCCTTGTCTCGAAGAGGTCCTGAAGCCGCACATTTCGGCGCTTGGTGTAATCCGAGAGAGCGGCCACATTCACTCTTCGACTGCGCACCAGATTCGTAGCCATCCGGCGGCATTCCTCCAAGTCCATCAAGGGCAACAGCCCACATTCGACATACAAATCGACCAGCAATTTCTCGATTGGAGCAACTTTGCCAGCAACCGGCTGCTGCGTAATGCTCGGCCGCACGACGACGGTTTTCTCCCGAATCGTGAAGGTCTTACCGGCTTCGGCGGGCGATGGGTCGAGCCAGGCATCCCACCCGGCTTCGCGCAACGTCTCGAAGACAGCCGACCGGTTGTGGCGCTCGACGTACACGAACGATGCGAACCGCGTCAACGTCAGATGCACGTAGGATTTGACCTGCTCCGTGGACCAGCACGCAAAGTCTAACAGCGGATACTTCGCCTCCAGCAAACTGACCAGAGGTGCTACCGGGGCGGGATTGACCTCGAATGGTTCTTTGACGGAGGTGTACCAGCCCTTGCCGGCATCGTGGACGACGCCCTCCCGCTTCAGTTGGGCCAGGTACTGCTTGAGCGTGTTCGGGCCGGCGGCGCGGCGCTGCCGCTTCAACTCGGCCTTGACCGCTGCGAGACTGATGTACGGATGCTGCGCCAACAAACCGGGCAGCACGTCTTCCCGCAGGACCGCAAGCAAGGTGTTAGGTGGTTTCATAGGGCATTGTCCTCCACCAATTCAATTTCGGCGGGGGCAAGTTGTAGAGCGCATGTCCCAGTCGTTCGATCTCCTGCATCAGTGACCAGAATGCGTGCCTCGGGATCACACAGCAGCCCACGAACACGCCGCTGCCAACCAAATCTCATATCACGGTCCTTCCCTCGCAGTGCCGCCCTCTCGTTACGATACGCCACTACATACTCGTGATCCGTCGAGGCCCGGTCAAGATTGCGGCTGTCTGCCATTTGCCTTCGATGCCAGATGAAGCACGCGAGGAAACTTTCTTCCCCAAAAATCTCATTCATCAGCATCCGCAAGTTGTGAACTTCGTGGTCGTCGATGCTCACGAGAATAACGCCGTCATCATCCAGAAGCTGGCGGGCGAGGAACAGGCGCGGATACATCATCGTGAGCCACGCGGAGTGATAGCGCCCACTGGTTTCGGGATTGCTCGTCAGCAGGTTGCCCTCGGCGGTCTTCTGGCCGGTAATCTTCAGGTAGCTGTCCAGCGGATCGGCAAAGTTGTCGGGATAGATGAAATCGTTGCCCGTGTTGTACGGCGGGTCGATGTAGATCATCTTCACGCGCCCGAAATACGGCTTGTACAGCAGCTTGAGCACTTCGAGATTGTCGCCCTCGATGAACAGGTGTTGCGTCGTATCGAAGCTGACCGATTCCTTCTCCACCGGCACCAGTGTCGCGCGGCTGGGCGTCTGGAGCAGCCGGATCGCTTCCCGCTTGCCCGCCCACGTGAACGAGTACCTCTCAGGCCGATCATCGACCGCGTCATCGAGCAGCGAGCGAAGTTTGTCCCAATCAACCTTGCCCTCGGCAAACGCGCCGGGAAAAAGCTCCCGCAGCGTGTCGATCTTCTCGGCGAGAACGTTCGCGGTCTCCTTGCCAACGTGCTTGCGATACAGTTTTTTCTTCGCCATCGTGGCTGACTCCTCGGTGCGCAGTGTAACAACCCGACGCCGTCATTGCACGAACGATCAAGATTTTGTAACATCTCGCCATCGATCAACCGCGAGGTGGAAAAATGGCTAGCCACACCGGCGCTGGCGCGGGCGCCCATGAACGGATCGAGAACGATGGTGCCGGGCGGCGTGTCAATTTGCGATCAGCGACTCAGCTCGTGCGTCAGCTAACCGTTCGTCTGCACCACTTCAAAATCGAGAGCATCTTCAAGTTTGTCCAAAGGGAGCGGGTACACCTGCGAAGATTTTTCGTCAGTCTTGTACCACACGCCCGCCTTGCCGTCCTTGTACCCCCATTGTGAATGCCAAATGCAGATTGCACCCGTCTGTGGATGCCTGAAGCGGACTCCGCCAAGCGATTGATTCGGTGGAAGGTCTTTTATCCGACCGACAACCCGATTCAACGAACGCGTTTCCCGCGTTCGCGCCGAGGTTTTGGGTTTGGGGCTCATTGGTTCTCCATGCGATGCAGGACTTCAGAGCGTAGGTGATCCTAGCCGGCCTTGCTCCAAGCGTCGATGAATTGGTCGAGGTCCCCGTCGAGGACTTTCTCGGGGATGTCTGCCGTGAAACCTGTGCGCAATTCAACCACCGCAGCGCGCGGGCTGAGAATATAGGCCCGGATGTATTGGCTGGAAGGACTTGCCGGGCCGTGGCCGGCTTGGGCAACGTCCACCGAAGCGAATGAGGTGTGGCGACGCCTGTTGGGGTCGAACGGCGAGATGCGCGACAGCCGATGCACACCGTGTTCAGCCTTGAAGCGACCGTGGTCAGCCCCAGTCACCTGCACACTGGCACGACCTGGCTGGTCGGCCACGACCTCGTACTTGAGGCCGTGTGCCTCGCAATAGCGGCCGTACATCCGCAGAAGCATCTTCACCCAATCATTGCATTCCGCAGTATCCTCGGCAGCTCCGATGTTCAGGACAACGTCTGCCCTATCAATTGTGCCCGTGCTCATATCGAACCAAAGGTAGCAGAAAAGCCGATCCATGTTAATCCAGGAAACTGCAGCCCGCTCATCGGTGGCTTGATCGTCAACCGGAAGTATAGTCGGTACGACGTAATTCTCTTTTCCAGTGAACTACTGCGCATGGAATATACTTCCGACCGGTCGTGCGCCATGTGCAACAGCGCAGCATGCCGCGTTTAGTCCGTCCTCCTTTTTGGCTCTGGACCAAAGATGCTGTGACAGACGGTGTTGACCGAATACTTTTCGGTGATTTCGACCGTCTCGTAATGGAGCTTGAAATCAATCTGGCCTGGTTGTAGCCAGACCGTTTTTCCAACACGACCGACCCAATTCCCTCCGACTTGGTAAGGAGACTCGTGAATGTGCCCGCTACAGCCAAGCAACGGTTGATTATCAGCGGCAAATTGCAGCACCGTCGGCGACCCAACGCAGTGTCCGTTGCCACAGATGTCCATGCCCAATCCGGACGGCGGCTGGTGAATCATCCAGATGCTTCGCTGCATTTCGCCTTCGGCCAATTGTTTCTTGAGGCGATGCAGTTCCTGTTTGATGGATGGCTTGGCGGAATAGGTGGGCCACCAAATTGTCCAGCGGCACGAACTCGCCTTTTTCATTCACGGTCAGTCCCTCGCCACAGTATTGTTGCGGGCAGGCGAGAAAGTTTTCATCCGGCACGCACCAGTGTTTATACCCCAACGGATAATCGCGAACTTTGTTCATGCCGCAGAAAATCAACCCCGCCTCGCGGTGAATTCGTCCGTTCAAATTGACGCACAGCCCCTCGGCTTCCAATTGATCGAGCAGCGGCTCAAGGACATGAAAATCATCGTTGCCCAAATACGTTAGCACGGTGACCGGGTCTCGCCGTTTCATTTCTCGGCAATAGCGGCTCAACTCCGGAAAGAAATCTTTTTGCGCTGCGTATCCGCCGGTTTTGGGGAGCAAGTCACCGGCGATGAGAACGAAGCGTGGCTTTTCCTTGCCGACAACCTTCACAAGTTCTTCCCATTTCTCGATCCACTGATGCAGATCACCGGTGACGAGGAATTTCATGCTCTCGGTCGAATTCATTCACGCATCGTCCAACGGAGTGTCGGTTCGGCTGGGAAAAGATCACTCACAGTCACGCCAAACTCTTTCGCGAAAAACGCGATTCGTAAATCGGTGACTGAAGAACGCTGCGTTTCAATGCTGGCGATGATGTCGCGAGTAATGTAACACCCTCGCAATTGCATTTTGATTGCGAGTAGCTCCTGCGTCCATTCTTGTTGATACCGAAACCGGGCGATGTTTCGTCCAATGATGTTTGCAGTTCGAGGAATGTGCATTTGTCGAACCAAGCATATCCTCTGTTTGGAATTGTCCACCAGTTCTACTTTACCAGGAATGGTTCCCAGTCCTTGATTCCATGCGCATTCCGGATGCTCAGTGTCACAGGAATCGACGATGGAGTTTTCGGAACGGCGATCAGGCGCAGCCCGGCCGCACGCGGCAGACGATCTCCCTTGCGAGCATTTACTTCCCGGCTCGCCAAGACACAGTTATCCCACGTTGTCCTTCCACCGCGCGAACGGGGAATGACATGGTCAATGCTGCTTTCGTCGGGGCGCAGAATCTTGCCCGTGTATTGGCAACGGTGCCGGTCGCGCTCGCGGATGTTGCGGGCCGAGAGCTTCGGGCGCTTCAACGGCACTTTAGCGTAACCGACACACACGATGACCGTCGGCACGCGCACAAGCCCGCGCGCCGTGCCGACCGCGTTGTCCTGCGGACGCACCGGCAATGTGAGCCACTCCGCCCACGAAACCGGACGCATCACGTCGTGGCCCTCGATGTCGAGGCCGGTCGCCGCGTCGATTGCCATCTGGCAGAACGCATCAGCCGGCGTGCGGACATTGATCGCCTGCCAGTTCCGGTTAAGGACGAGCACGGTTGCCTTGTTCAATACGTCATTCATACATTTTACCCGTTCTGTTTGGTGTTCGTGCTTTGTTGTGTGCGAAATGGAACTCCTATCTCACTGCCGCAAAGTGGTCGCCCGACGAGGTTATGCTCCCCGGACTCCTGGATGTAAGCCAGGCGTGATGCTATTTCACCATCGGGCGGGAACTGGCTGCCGAGCGTGGAATCGCACCACGATCCTCTCGTTCAAAGCGAGATGTCCTACTGTTGGACTACTCGGCAAAACTATTGGTGCTCGCGGCAGAATTCGCACCTGCACTGGCGGCGCTCTCGACGCCGTGCCTCTGCTGTTGGGCTACACGAGCAAAACTGGTGGGCCGGGTGGGAGTTGCACCCACATCTCGTCGCTTAAAAGGCGAAAGCTCTATCTGATTGAGCTACCGACCCGATGTGGTGCCCCCGGCGAGGCTCGCACTCGCTTCTTCGGATTGAAAGTCCGAGATCCTACTCATAGACGACGGGGGCAACTGGTCGGCGCGGCAGGACTTGCACCTGCACCGGGCACTGATCGAGTGCGACCGCGGTTATAAGCCGCGCTGTGCTCTTTACACCACGCGCCGAAATTGGCGGAGAGGAAGGGTGCTGCCCCCTCAGTCCGTGGCCGGACGCCGGTTTAGCAAGCCGGTGCGGAAAGCTGACTATCCGCGTCCTCTCCGTAACTGGTGCGCCGAGCCAGAGTTGCACTGGCACGCCACTGGGTTTAAGCCAGTGAGGTATGCTGGTTCCCGTCATCGGCGCAAACTGGTGGGCGAGGCCGGATTTGCACCGGCAAACAGCAAGGTTTGAGCTTGCTAGGTATGCTGAGTTCCCGTCACTCGCCCCCTGAGAGTTGGTGCTCCCGGCAGGAATCTCACCTGCAACCTCCCGGTTCGAAGCCGGGTGCTCCATGATTGAGCTACGGGAGCAATGAAACTGGTCGGCACGGTCGTCTTTGCACCGACAAGCCGCTGCTTCTGAGGCAGCGAGGTATGCTGAGTTCCCGTCACGTGCCGTTGGCTGCCTCGACTCGACCCGCCCGAGTTACTCCGGTTTCAGAGACCGGCGCGTTTCTCGTTACGCCACGAGGCAGTGAAATTGGTGCGCCACATCGGATTTACACCGATACTGTCCAGTTCCTAAGACTGGTGCCTCTGCTGTTGGGCTAGTGGCGCATTGAGCGCATTTTTCTGCGCTTTGTGAAACGTCAAAACGACCATAATTCTCGACAGAAACGCATGACTGCTTGAATTTTATCAAACAAATCATGCTGTGATTTTCCATCCAGAATGAGCATTCTACTGCGCAGTAGAAATGGTCTCCACGGCTGGAATCGCACCAGCGGCCTTTCGGTTTGGAGCCGAATGCTCTGTCTCGTGAGCTGCGCGGAGTCGAAGCTGGTGCCCGCGTCCGGCCTCGCACCGGAATCCCGGGTTTAGGAAACCCGAACTCTATCTATTTGAGCTACGCGGGCAAATTGGAGCGGGTCTGTTGCTTTTGGCATCGAACGCCGCGCCTAGGATGGACGTCCAACCAAACCCACATCTTGAAACTGGCGACGGGGAGCAATTCACGGCTGGACGTGGCCCAGCACTCACCACGCAGTACCAGAGCCGCTCGCCAGATTGGCTGGATTGACGTGGATGAGAAGCAGGCGCTCCGCCGAACGCTGGCGCGTGACCTCCCCGTCATCGAAGTTGGTGGCTCCGCAGGGTAACGCTCCCTGTTCCACGGATTAAGAGTCCGTTGCTCATCTGGTAAAGCTTCGGAGCCGAAATGGTGCCCGGTGAAGGTACTGCCCCTTCATCTCCACGATGTCACCGTGGCGATTTGCTTCCAATCTGGCCGGGCTTCTGTCAGGAAAACGGACTACTTTTCCTGACAAGGATTCTCCGAACGACCCGAGCTTCGGTGCATTCGGGAAACGGAAACACACATGTTTTGGTTACAAGAATGGTGCCTCTACGTGGTGTTGCGCCACGGTCTACGGCTTATGAGTCCGTCGGCCTGCAGTTGAACGATAGAGGCAAAATAGGGGCTGGCGCATAACGTCAGCCCAACTCAGTGTGCCATTGGACACATGAGCAATTGGAGCCGTCGTGCTTTTCGAGAGCCGTGGAGTGGTCGACAACACGCCACCCGAACTCAGTCGGCAACGGCATCGAAATGGCGGCCCGTGCCGGTGACGTTCCGGCTTCTGCCCGTTGAGAACGGGCGATCCTAGCTGATAGACGAACGGGCCGGAAGAATGGTTGCGGGGGTCGGCAGTCGAATCCGACGTAAACCGGCTTATGAGACCGGCGCTGGAGCCCTCCAGTCCACCCCGCGATCAGAATTGGTGCGGCTGGCGGGAGTTGCACCCGCACGATCTGCTTGGAAGGCAGAGATGCTGGCTGTTACATTACAACCGCGAGAATTGGAGGAGTCACCGGGAGTCGCACCCGGATTTGCACAATGCCATTGTGCGATGCTCCTGTTACACCATGACCCGACACTGGAGCCGGCACGCAGAGTCGCACTGCGATCTCGAACTTACCAAGTTCGCGTCCTACTGTTGAACGACACCGGCAACCTGGAGCCTCCTGACGAACTTGCATCGTCCTCTCCGCATTACGAGTGCGGTGCGTCGCTATCTCCGCTTAGGAGGCGTTCAAATTGGAGATCCGCCCCGGACTCGCACCGGGTAAGAGATGGGTTGCGGCCATCCGCCTCGACGGCTTCGGCATTCGGATCGTTGGGTTGCCCGACGGGTGCTGCCCCCGTGCCTTGAGCCTCACATGCTCAGGTGCTGCTGTTACACCACGGGCAACGTCAGACTGGAGCCTGCCTCCGGACGTGCGCCGGACTCTCCGAGGTACAAACTCGGCACGTCGCTGTCTACGCATGGCAGGCGCAATGGTGTTCCCGCCGAGAGTCGCACTCGGGACTCGACCTTCGCAGAGTCGTGTGATGTCTCCTTCACCACAGGAACTGAAAAATCCGCAGCGCCGGCGGATCGTGGAACTCCTTCCGGAGTTGGACGGTTCGCTCGACGAATAGGCGCGGCACTGCGAAATTTGGCGGCCCGCGATGGAGTCGCACCATCCCCTCCTGTGCTTCAGACAGGCGCTCTCCTACGAGAGCTTCCGAGCCGTCCTTCCGCGTGGACTTGCACCACGATTTCCCGCTAATCAGGCGAGCGTGCTTCGTTGCACCACGGAAGGGGAAATTGGCGGAGTCCGCAGGTAATGCTCCCGCCTCTGGCTCGCGCCAGATCTCGTTTTCAAGACGAGTGCCGCCAGCTTATATCGGCCTGGACTCCATGGCTCCATCGCGCGGATTCGCACCACGACCTCTCGCTGTAACAGAGCGGCGGACTACTGTTATCCCACGATGGAATCAAGACTGGTCTCCCCGGCAGGACTCGCACCTGCGACCTCCGAGTTAGAAGCTCGGCATTCTGTAATCTGAACTACGGGGAGTTGAAAATGGTCGGGCACCTCGGTTCTGCCCCGAGTGTCTCCCGGTTCCAAGCCGGGTGGATTGCTATCTTCCTCGTGCCCGCAAATTGGCGACCCGGACGGGTGCTGCCCCCGCTATCTCCTGCTAGACAGGCAGGCGAGTCTGCTGTTCCTCTTCCGAGTCTCGAAACTGGTGGGTGATGGTGGTAACGCTCCACTCGTCGTCTTCCGACCGTGTTTAGAGACCGCGGTTCTACAGACCGCTGGCCGGAACATCACCCGAATGAATTGGTGGAGACAGTGGGAGTTGCACCCACCACAAACTGCTTGCAAGGCAGTCTCGCCGCTACGGCACATGTGTCCCCAAACTGGCACGGCGTGTTGGTGCCGCCCCAACCACGCCGAGTTTTGGAGACTCGACTGCGCGAGCTGGCGCACGCCGTAGACTTGGAATTTGGAGCGCTCGGCGGGAGTCGCACCCGCACCTCCGCGTTGGCAACGCAGTATTCTGCTCCTAAACCACGAGCGCATGGAAATTGTAGGCAGGAACACAATGCCGCCTCGTGCGGCACTCGATTGGTTGTCCTGTGTTCCTGCCCAGATCACAACAAAGAACGAACACCTTCACACCAGCATTACGCTGGCGTGGCCACGGGATTTCTCGGTGGAACGTTTCGGTGTTTCGGGCACACCTCCCATCAAGCCCTTATCATTGTCATCTACGGGCATTGGGATCGGTTCGCGGCGCCGGGACAGAGCGATGGCGGACGAAGGGTCAATCGCTTGACACCTCCGCACTGAAGGGGCTAACCTTACATAAGGTTGCTCCTCAGAGACCCCGCAAGAGTCCTGTGGTTGTGACCGATCCCGCCGCGCTGCCAGTTGACGCTGGTGGCGCGGCATTTTTCTGCCCTAAATCCTCATTTTAACGTGATTCCTTTCGTTTTGCTGCAATTCCGACAACAAAAAACCCTGCATTCCTTTCGGAAGCAGGGTTCACGGAATATCTGGACGTGACAGTCTACCTGCTTCCCGGCCCTCCCATATCTTCGTTGACGTAATGGCCTACTGACACGAAGGACCTGGGCAGACCACTACCGGCCAACGAGGATATAAGAATCCTCGCTGTCGAGCATTTACTACGTTGTGGTCTTAGCATTCGCATGTCTGTCCTTAAAACTCAGCTAAAGTAATACGGGTTATGAGACTCGTCAACAACTTTGTGAGCCTGTGTGCAATTCCTTGTTCTGACCAGTCACCGTTTTTGTCAGAACAACGAACTGCTCTTTTCTGACAAAACGTGGGCAAACAGCAGGTTGTTTAGATCACCGTGGAGCAGTGTCAGCGAGCTGCGAACGGTGCGTTCGTCCAATCGCCTTTCGCTGATCGTTGCCGACACCGGCTTCTTTGGCGAAACGCGGCCAATCCGAGACCGCCGTTGTCACCTGTTCAATCAGATCCGCTCCGTCTTTGATGCCAAAGTTCTCGGCGACGGCGAGGAGGTCGGCGCGCGTGAACTCGTCACGTTTGCCATTGATGCTCATCTGGTGACGGTTGGTCCAACTGCCACTCGGATTGTACGACCAGATCACGTCAAACGCGGGTGACAGTCGCCACTGGCCGTTCTGATCCATCAGGAATGCGATATTCCTTGTATGGTCGTCCTGGTTCCGGGCGACCACGTTGAACGCCATGCGGCGATACATCTCACGCATGATCTCATGCCCCAAGTTCAACCGCTGGATCACAGAGAACGCCTGTTCGTAGCCGTACTCGCCGGCGGCGTTGAAATCATAATGCCTCAGGGCACACAACGACTGCATGTGGATTTTCCCGCCTTGAATGTCGCGGTCAAAACGCCGGGTCATGAAATGGGCGCGCCCGGATTCCTCCAGCAGGCGGCACTCCGTCATTTCAATCCCCGCCGCCACCGCCATCTGGTGGTAGGCGTACTCGATGCGGCCAAAGCCCTTCGGATCGCCCAGCGTGACATCGTTCACGCCATCGAACTTCAAGATCCATGGCTCAAAACCGGGCGGCGCCGGCGCTTGCCCCGAACGCACTTCCTGCGTCTGCGGATTCCAAGCGACCACCGCCTTTGCCCGATTGCCGCCCGCCGATGTGCCGACGCGAATGATGGCATTCAAGGCTTCCGCCTTCGCGCCCTTGAGATGCACCGCCCAGTCGGTCCGATGCCGAAGAATTTCAGCAGCCAGTTGCGTGAGTTCCGCCACCTCGATCGGCATGGACTTGCCCGTCGCCGGCCCGAGTGCGGGCTTGAACTCCAGCGCCCCCATCGCGCGGGTGCTCATGTAGCAGAGCCGCTCGACCGGTGTGAAATCGCCGGGCGCGCGACCTTGCCGCTCCAACCAGACATCAATCAACCGGTTCCCATACCGGTCCGGCAACGAGTCAGCCAACAGCCCCGGCAATCCGTGAAACGTCTCCCGGTTGAGCGCGGGAAAATCGAAGATGGCCGAACCAAGCGGCATCATCAGCGGGGCAACGGGAAGACCTCGACGCACAAAAGCCGGGTGGTACTCGAATCGGCCCAGACCACGCGGTTCGTCCCACGCCACCGCGCCGACCTGCTGTTCCCAGAGGCGAACGGTGGCGACCGTGACTTTGCGGATGCGCGCGGCCATGGCTCAGTTCCCCGGCACGGCGGGTTTGCGCCGTCGGCCGGAAGCTCGCTGGCGCTCTCGCCCATTCAGTTTCGCTAGTTGAATCGGGCTGGGACCTGGTTCCGGCAAGAAGGAATCCAACTGATTCAGTAATCCCAAAGCCCGCAAGACGCGGATCAGACTCTCCAAGGTGCAGCCCCTTCCGCTCTCCAAGCGTTGGACCACAATCCGCGCCACACCGGCTCGGTTGGCCAAATCCGTTTGGCTGATGTCCTGGTTCAGACGCTGCTGGCCAGCACGCTCCCCGATCACCCGAAGGATCGCTTGGTTGCTCATTGCCGGATAATCCATGACAGACCTTTCAGTTGCACTGTTCCCTGCTTCATCATGCCGACACCCTTCCACAACCGTTGAAACCTGTCAATTCCATAATGCACTATTTATAGTGCGGAACTGGCAGCTATGCAGATTATAGCTCTATTTATAGTGCTAGTGTTGCGCCAGCCTAATCATGATTGACCGTTGGATTCGTGAATGGACACGGCAACTTGTGCCAGCACTGGCTCCAGTGAGCCGAGTCTCGTCACGCCTTCGGGCTTGTTCATGTCTTGCCTCGCGCCGGCGGGAAGGAATTCAGGAATTCGTGGGCTTGGGATTCCAACCGCATTTCGTGCAAGTCGAGAAGGCATTCGACCGGGTCCGCCCATTGCAGGCCGCCATCGCGAGGCTGGAAGAGCGGGTTTGCGTGGCGGACGGCATGTATTACGACATTAGCTGGTTGTTGGGGATCGTCCACCCGTTTCAACGCGGGATCGAGCTTCTCGATGAAACCGAGATTCATTTGGTTGCCGGGGCAATGCAACGAGAGATCCAAGCGTGGTGTGCCACCCAGATTGAGATCGGCGTGGTAGTGACGCGCGCCGGTGACACCGCCGATGGCAATATCAGGGACGTTCAGCTTTTCGAGGCGGCGCAGATGCGCCTCGGGCGAACGCGGCTGACCAGAGCGGTCGGTGAATCGGGCCGTTGCGCGAGCACGGTCGGAGACGGCCAGCAGCCGGGCAAACTCTTCTCGTGGGAAATACGCCAACTCAAAGCGCCGGTCGGTTTGTCGCTTGATCATGCTGCCGAGGCGCCGCAGTGCATCCCTTACGGTGGGATAGCTGAAACCGGCGGTCTTAGCCAGCCAGAGAGCAGTCATTGGCCCTTTGCCCAGAAGCCATTGATGGACCAGTATCTTGAAAATCTCGTAGTAGGCGGCGCCGCTGTGGATTTTCGCGACCTTCTTCGCCAGTTCCGCCCCAGCGAGACGACCAAGTTCGCGGCGAACCTCGATTGTCATCCCATCCGGACAGCCGCTCAATTCCCCATCCTGATAGACCACAATGCCCAGCCGCTTTGAAACCCCGGGGGCCAGAACCATCTTTGCATATTTCTCCTCGTCGTCCAGCCGCTCGTCAGTGATCTTCGGATCGATTACCAAGAGGATTCCCCTCGTCGTCTGTCCTTGATCAGTGACAGCATAGGCGAGCTTGAGCAGTGCGCTACGGATTGTGCTCACCGCATCCGTCCCGCGCTTCACCTCGATCAGCGTGTCGTCAACAACCGAATCAGGTTGATAATCTGTTCCCATAGCGAAATTAAACTACAGCTTTAATATGAAACCTGCCACTAAATATCAGACCTCACGTCAAAATGTAATGCAGTTGGCACGACTTCAAAGACTTGCTACGAGTTCGCGCAAGTGTTTCGTGTCCTTCCGCCACGTCTTGGCCGAGATCCCTTCCAGAATCTCAAGCATCTGCTCCTTCGGCGTTTTCTGGCCGTTGGTGAGCAGTTTCGGCATGGCGGTTTGAAGTGCCCGCCGAAACTCCTCGCGGCCGGCAAGGGATCTTCCGGAAATGTCGATACGCGAAGCGACGTCCGCGTCGGAGATTACTTGGCTTTCGGATGTTTCGATGCGAGACGGGGCGAGGATTTGAGGGCAGCCCACCGGGCTTTTTGCGCGGCAATGATTCTGTTCCTGGCAGCAACGCTTAACGTTCGGCGAGACGGCTGGGCTGGCGCCGTTTTGACGCGTTTGGCGCCGGTCGCACGACCAACTTTTGTCCGAACCCGTTTCGGCGGTTTGGTCTTGGGTTTTGCCACAGGCGCCGCCGGGGCCGGTGCATTTGGAATCGCCCTTGATTCCGGAACGGATTGATTGGCTTGGTTGGCGGCGGGAGTGGCGTCGGCCAGTTCAATGCCAAAAACATCCGCGATCTCGGTTTCGCTCATCACCGTTGCGCCGTCCCTCTGGTTGGATTGGCGCACGGCTTCAGTGGCGGATGCCCGGCTGATCAGGTCGGCGGGGTCCACGCCGCGAAGGAGGAAGAGCAGCTCGGGCCGGTGATCCAGTCGCGCACCGACGCCATACAGCGAGGCCGCGACATGTTTGCAAAGATCGGCCCAGTCCGGACAGGAGCAGTCCAGGTCGATTTCCTTCGGCGTCGGGAAAAGGCCATGTTGAGACCGGGTGACGATTTGCATCACCGACGCGGAGAGTTTGCCCTGGAGCAGTTCCAGGAGGGAATCGATTTTCCCGGCGCATTCGGTTTGGATGGATTTCCAGAGATTGGCGGCCAAAGGCTTGATGTTGATTTCGATGTGGTAAAGGCTCGAACCGGCAACCCGGGCCGTGACTTTGCCACGGCTGATTTGGAGGTCAATCACCGATCCGTTGCGGACATAGGCGCGGCCGCGCGGCAGGCGGTTGGCAAAATCGCTGTACGCCTCCAGGTTGTCGCACCACGCCTTGCCCCAGAAGGTGCCGGCGATCCGGCGGCCGTCCAGCAGCACCGGCGACGCGGTTTGGCCAGTCTTCTTGGCCAGTTTTGCCAGCTCGCGCGCGGCGCGGGCACGGCGTTGCGCCACCGGCACATACGGCCGCCAGCCAAATCCCCAGCTCATCGTGTCTCCTGAAAACGGTTCAAGTTTGTTGCCCAGACTCCTAGTCTTCGGCGGCAGCTCTTATATCCAGCGCGACCAAACGGAGCAACTCGGAATTGTTCATCTCGGTCAACAACCGCTCGGCACCTTCGCCCAGGATACCCTCGGCCAACGCGCTCTTGTTGGCGAGGATGTCGTGGATGCGTTCTTCGAGGGTGCCGCGGCAGGTGAATTTATGGACCATGACGTTGCGTGTTTGGCCGATGCGGAAGGCGCGATCCGTGGCCTGGTTTTCGACAGCCGGATTCCACCAACGGTCGAATTGAATCACGTGCGTGGCGGCGGTGAGGTTGAGCCCGGTGCCGCCGGCTTTGAGTGAGAGCACAAAAAACGACGGGCCGTCCTCGCGTTGAAAGGCATCCACCAATTCCTTGCGTTTGGAAACCGGCGTCCCGCCATGCAGGACCAGCCCCGCTTGGCCAAACACGGTTGCCAAATGGCGCGACAACGGGTCGGTGATCTCGCGGTATTGGGTGAACACCAGGACTTTTTCCTGTTTGGCGGCGATTTCCTCGCACAATTCGCGCAGCCGATGGAATTTTCCGCTGTCGGCCGGTGCATACGCCCCGTCGCCAAGCCATTGGGAGGGATGATTGCAGATTTGTTTGAAGCGGGTCAGAAAGGCGAGGATGACGCCCCGGCGCTTGATACCTTCGGTCTCCGGGGCCTGCAGCCGTTCCGCCAATTCGTTGACGGTTTGCTGATAGAGCGCGGCTTGGCGGCGGGTCAGCGGGCAAAAAGCGGTGATTTCAGTCTTCTCCGGCAAATCGCTGATGATCCGCCGGTCCGTTTTGAGTCGACGCAGGATGTAGGGACGCACTAATCGGCGCAATGGTGCGAATTGGTTCGGAGCATCCGGCGAACGGTTTTTCAAGAACGCCGCGAACTCTTTGGCGCTGCCCAGTAACCCGGGGCAGAGAAAATCGAAAAGCGACCACAGGTCCGAGAGCCGGTTTTCGATGGGGGTGCCGCTGAGGGCGATGCGGTGTCGACCGCGCAGTTCCTTGACTGTGCGGGTTTGGCGCGCGCCGGCGTTTTTGATTGCCTGCGCTTCGTCAAGGATCACGAGGTTCCAGGTCATTTCTTTCAGCCAAGCCAACCGCAACGCCATCGAGTAGCTGGTAATGACCAGATCGTAGCGGGCGAGTGTTGCGGCGGGAGCTTTGGCCGCCGCAACGAGGTGATCCTGCGCGGTCTCGGATGGGTGCGCATAGAAAACCTGGATGGTCGGCGCGAACTTGTGGATTTCAGCTTTCCAGTTGGCGATGAGCGACGCGGGCACGATCAGCAAGCTTGGCTTGGCAATCGGGTCGGTTTTCGCGGTTGCCCGTCCGCGTCGGAGCGCCAACAGCAAGGAGATTACCTGGATGGTTTTGCCCAGCCCCATGTCATCCGCCAGACACGCGCCGAGGCCGAGTTGATTCATGAACCAGAGCCAATGCGCGCCCTGTCGTTGATACGGTCGCAATTGCCCCTGGAAATCTGCTCCCGGGTCGGACGCGGCGGAAACAGCGGGCCGCTGCATGTCATCGAGGAGTTCTTTCAGCCCCTTGCCCGCGATCACACTCGACCAATCCGCGCGCGCCTCGGCTGTTTCCGTCTCCACCGTTGCGCCCGGTTGAAACCCCGACAGCAGCCGCAGTCCCTCCAACAAGGGCAAGCCGTCCGGCCCGGCAACGGCTTGAACTTTCTGCCAGTGCGCCAGGACTTGCTGGAGTTTGTCGCGGTCCACCTCGACCCATTTGCCCTTCAGCAACACCAAACCGCTGGTGGACTGCAGAATCGCCTGCAACTCCGATTCGGTCAGCGGTTCGCCCTCCAGCGCAATCTCCACTTGAAAACCCAACAGACTGTCTTTGCCGACCAGGTTTCCCTTGGTTTCGCCGATGCGCACCTGCACCTGCGGACGGGGCGGCCGGCCCGCTTTCCACCAATCGGGAATACGAACCACCAATCCACTTTGCTCGAACAGGGGAATCTCCCGCAAAAAGGCGAAGGCCTGCTCCGGCCGCCATGCTTGCGGATGAAAAATGGCCCGGGAATCCAACAATTGCCGGGCAAGTTTGCTCTGCGCCGCCGCGCGTTGCACCGGCGAAAGCAAGGCAGCCAGCGCCGTCCGGTTTTTCGCGCCGGCATACTCCTCCAAGGCTCGACCCAGCGGCAGATGCTGCACGTTGCCTTGCTCGGAAACCCGATGCGTATAGGTGGCCAGAAACGCGAACGGATGAGCCGGATTGCGTTTGTTTTCCGCAAGATGAAATGTGACCCGCCCCACGGAGTTCCACAGTGGATTACAGCTTTTGAGATACGGGACCGCTCCGCCGGGAGTACGGGCAATAGCCGCGTGGACGTGAGCATCCAATTCCTGCCACAACCGGGCCAAGACGGCGCCATTCAAGTACTCCAGTCCCTTCATCGGCGGCGCGGCCTCTACCAGAGCGATCCAATCGTTCTCGGGCGGTTTCGCGACCCTCAACTCAGTGGCGGTGTCCAGGTTCGGGGTATGACAGAGGGCCGTGAAGTAATGCCGGGCCAGACCACGCCAAAAGACAAATGTCGGCGGCAAAGGCTCATGTAGAAACTCGGCGGCGAGCAATTCAAGCCCGTGCGCGCCCGACGCGACAAACGCCTCAGTCAGGCGCGCCGAGGCTCTGGCTGTCAGCTTCGGCTCTGCCTGGTCGTCCCGTTCGACAAACAAATGTCCGCCGGGGGATAATGCCAATGCGTGTAACACGTCGCTGAATATACCGTCCCTGCGCGCAGGGCCGAGCGAAAAACATTCCAGTTGCGGCTCACAAGGCCGTCACGATTTCTCGAAGTCGCTTGGCATCCCTTTGCCACGTCTTGGCCGAGATTTGACCAAGAATCTCAAGCATCTCCTCCTTCGGTGTCTTGTGGCCGTTGGTGAGCAGCTTTGGCATGGCCGATTGCAGCGCCCGGCGGAACTCCTCGCGGCCGGGCTGGAAGTAGTGCTTCAGGACGATGTCAGTGGTTCTGTGTCCCGTCACCTTCTGGACGAGTTCCAGCGGCACGCCGGCAGTTAGTGCCAGCGTCACCCAGGTCACGCGGAAGCTGTGGAAGTCGCGGATGGACGCCCGGCGGAGACCGCCTTCCCGTTTGGCGTGAATTTCGCCACGAACGATCTCGGCATCGTCAGTCTGGGCGGTCTCACCGTTTTCGTCTGCGTCCTTGAAGCCGGCCGCCGCGAGGATTTTGCGGACCCGCCAGGTGATGCCGTCCGAGTTCTCGACATACATCTTCGCCTGCTCGGGGAACACATACGCTTCAGACGGTTGCCGGAGGGCAAGCTCGTCATAGAGCATCGGGAAAATGGGGATGCTCACCGTCACGCCGGTCTTGTTGGTCTTGACCGTGATGAACCGTCGAGCAAGGTCAACGTCCTTCCATTTCAACAGGCAGCAATCGCCTCGTCGCATCGCGGTGCACATTCCGGTAATCAGGATCGGACGGATGAAGTCGTCTTCCCGCGCCGCGTCCACGATGGCCTTGAGTTCTTCCGGGGTGAACGGCTTGCGGAAGATCGTCTCGGTCTCGCGGGTGGGAACGCCGGAGAACGGATTGATGCTCCCTGCCGGCAGCAGGTACTTGTAGGACGCCCGAAGCAATTTCAGGGTGTCATTCCAGGTCTTGGCCGTCACCCCACGCGACTCCTCGGCCTGCATGAACGCGCGCGCCACGTCACGCGTGACATGGGAGATTTCCTCCGCCTTCGCGTTCTGTCCCCGGACGAACACCGCGAAGCGCGCCAGCGTCGAGCGACATTGCGCCGCGTAACGTACGTTCGGTTTTCGTCGTCGTGGAATCTTCTGCCACTCCTCTGGCAGGTTGGCGAGTGCCACGCTCCGAACCTGCTCTCCTGTTTTCAACTCGTAGAGCTTCTCCACCAACCGAGCCGAATCGCGTTTCGTCCGCGCCTCCTCCACGAGGCTGGCCAGTTTCGCCAAGGCTGTTGCCCGCGATCTCTCAAACGCAGTGTCCCCTTCATCCATGAGCGAGAGCGACGCGGGCGGCTTGCCAGCGATTTTCACCCCGAGGTTGTCGCAGTACCGTTTCCCATTTACCTCATACCGGCCGTACCACCATTTACGGATTGTCCCATCTGAATTTTTCCTCAATTCGAGTGGCATAGAACCCTCCGTGGTTAATCAATGCGTTTTCCATGAAACACGCAGGAACACTATGCGACGGGACGGGCATATGGCAAGCAAAAAACCAACAAAACCACCAACAGGCTACCCATAAAAATCCTATATTTCCTAATAATATAGCGAATTGTGATGTTGTACGTCAGGCTCATAACCTGAAGGTCGTGGGTTCAAATCCCACCCCCGCTACCAAATTAGGCGCGCTTGGTTTCCAAGAACCCGAGCGCGCCTTTTTTGCCTTCAGCTCTTCGCCGTTCCCCAACGGCGGTAGAGAAAACGTTCCCACGGTGAGAAGAGGATTTTGTCCGCGAGCAGACCGATGACGATAATGACCAGCATGATGCCGATGACCTGGTCCATGGCCTGGAGTTCGCGTCCGTAGTTCAACAGGTTGCCCAATCCAAATCCCGTCAGGATCGTCACGTAAATCTCCGCGGCCATCAGCGAGCGCCAGGCAAAGGCCCATCCCTGCTTCATGCCGCTTACGATGAACGGGAGCGACGCGGGCACGATGACCTTCGCCCACGTATGCCATTGCTTCGAGCCCATCGTGCGCGCCGCCCGCGCGTAAATCGGCGGCACCGTCCGCACGCCGTTGTCCGTAGCGATCACCACCGACCATAGCGTGCCCATGATGACCACAAACAGCATGGCCGCCTCGGTCTGCCCAAACCACAGCAACGCCAGCGGCACCCAGCACACGCTCGGAAGCGTCTGCAATCCCAGCGCGATGACGCCCAAAGTGGCTTCGCAGAACTTGAAGCGCGCCGTCAGCAATCCCAACGGCAGCCCCAAGACCAACCCGAGCGCGTAGCCGATAAGCAGGCGCCGCACGGTCACCAGCGTCGCGCGTTCAAGGTCACCGCTGGCAAGGGCGCCCTTAAGGTAGCTCGCCACGGCCAGCGGCGACGGCACGAGCACGGGCGACCAAATCTTCATCCGCACCAGCATTTCCCACACGCCGATGAGCAACGCGAAAAAGGCGATGACCATCAAACGACGCCTCACTCCCCCACCTCCACCAATTCCGGGTTCAGGTGCCGCTTCAGGGCGCGGGTGATCTCCGTCGAATACTTCGCCAGGGCGACGCTGTTGATGTCCCGGGGCCGGGGTAACTCAACTCCAAACTTTTCCTGAATACGGCCCGGGTGCGGCGAGAACAATATCACGCGGTCGCCGAGACAGGTGGCTTCACGGACGTTGTGGGTGACGAAGACGATCGTCTTCTTCCGCTCCTGCCAGATGCGCTGGATGTCTCCATAGAGTTGTTCGCGGGTGAGCGCATCCAGCGCCCCAAATGGTTCGTCCATCAGTAGCACGCGTGGATTCGGCGCGAGGGCGCGGGCCAACGCGATGCGCTGTTTCATGCCACCCGACAGTTCATGGATGTTGGCATTGGCAAACTTGCTCAAGCCCACGAGTTCGAGGTAGTACTTGGCCACCTCGCGACGCTCGCTCGGAGACAAGTTCGGCTTGAGCTTCAGGCCGAACATCACGTTATCCATCACGTCGAGCCAGGGAAATAGCGCCGATTCCTGAAACATCATCATCCGGTCGCGGCCCGGACCTGTGACGGGTTTGCCGTCGGCCAGAACCTGACCGGTGTCCGGCATTTCCAAGCCCGCAATGATGTTCAGGAGCGTGGACTTGCCGCAACCCGACGGGCCCACCAGACACACAAACTCGCCCTCGTGAATGTTCAGCGAGATGTTGTCGAGCGCGTGCACGGTTGCTCGGCGTGTGCGGAACCACTTCGACACACCGTCGACAACCAGCTTCACCGGTTGGACGTTTTGGAGTTCGTCCCGAATCGCCATCATTTGATTTCGGCCAGGCCCTTCTCCCGCAAGACCTCATTTAGCAGCTTGAGATCATAGATGTGCGACAAATCCGGCTTCTCCTTCAGGAATCCAATGTGATACGCATCCTCGGCCGACTTCAATAGCGAGTCTTTGACCGGGTCGTTCGTAATCTGCAATCGTTTCCAGGCGCTGTCCAATATGGCTTCCGGGAGCGACCGGGTTGTCTCCCTCCGGATCTCGTCATTCAGGATTCGCTTGGCCTCATCGGGGTGCGCGTTGATCCATTCCGTCAATTCCACATGGGCGGTGATCCACTTCTTCAGCAGCGCCGGGCGGTCCTTAAGAAGCTTCACGCTGCTGACCAAATGCGTGGTGACATATCGGCCACCCGTGTCCGGCCACAGCGAGCCTTCGTCGAGATACACCTTGCCGCCGGCTTCCGCCACCAGCCGGCTCACCCACGGCTCGACGGTCCACACCGCGTCCATCTCGCCTCTTTGGAACAGGGACAGTTGATCGGGATTGTCTGTGGGAATGACCCGCGCATCGCCGCCGACCATGGTGATCCGCAGTCCCTTCGACAACAGCCAGGCGCGACATGCGACATCCTGCGTGTTGCCGAACTGGGGCGTGGCAATCCGCTTACCGCGGAAATCGGCGTCCTTCGTAATGTTCTCGTCGGGGCGTACCACCAAGGCGGCGCCGCCGCTGCACGCGCCGGCGACGATGCGGATTTCTTCGCCATGCGACCGCAGGTAGGCGTTGATGGCGGGATTCGGGCCGACATAGGTGAGGTCGATCGACCGCGCAAAGATCGCTTCCATCGCGCTGGGGCCGGCGTTGTAGACGAACCACTGTATTTCCACGTCGGGGCCGAGTCGTTCTTCAAACCATCCCTTGCCCGATCGGCTGAGGCCGTGGGCGATGACCCCTTGCGCGTGGGTTACGTTCGGAAAATGGCCGACACGCAAGATCACTTTTTCTGCGCGAACGGAAGCGCACAGGCACAAACACAGCGCCAGCATCAACGTCGTTTTCATAACATTCTACCTCTTTAATTCGGCAAACGGCAGGGGGACTTTGTCCCGTCGCATCTTGCGAAGGGTCACCTCGACGGTGTCGGCCAGGGTGTATTGGTCCAGAATGTTGGCAATCGCATTGCGGACATCCACCATCAACAGTCGCAGTCCACAATGCGCTTCATCGGGACAGGAACACGGGTGGTACGCGGTCACGCTCGCGCAAGAGATCGGCGCCAGCGGCCCGTCGATCAGCCGTACAATCTCGCCGATGGTGATCGTGGCCATCGGCTTCTTGAGAAAATAGCCGCCGCCCTTGCCGCGCTTGCTGCTCAAGTAGCCCGCCCGATTCAATTCGAGCAAAATCGCTTCCAGAAACTTGACGGGGATGTTCTCCTTCTCGGCCAATTGACGGATCTGGAGCATGGGCCGACCCAATTCTTGTGCGATACCGAGATTGATCAGCGACCGCAGGGCATATTCGCCTCGTTTCGACACCTTCATGCCGAGCGAAGTCTACGCGCTAACTAGAGAATTGCAAACTTCTTTTCCGTTGTCGGGCCGGCTCACGGGGCACGAAACACTTTCATCTCCTTGGCGGCTAGGCCCAACCCTGGAAGAGCACCGTCGAAAGATAGCGTTCGCCTGCATCGGGCAATATCGCGACAATGGTCTTGCCCTCGAACTCCGGCAGTTTGGCCAATCGCACTGCCGCCGCCACGGCCGCACCGCACGAAATGCCCGATAAAATCCCCTCCTCCCGTGCCAACCGACGGGCGAACTGCACCGCCTCGGTGCTGTCGACTTGCTCGACGCGATCCACGATCGAGAGATCCAATGTATCGGGGATGAACCCGGCGCCAATCCCTTGAATCTTGTGCGGGGACGGCTTGAGTTCCTGCCCCGCCAGTTTCTGCGATATCACGGGGCTTTCTTTCGGTTCCACCGCGACAGAGATGATCTTCTTACCCTTCGTGTGCTTGAGGCAGCGCGATATGCCCGTGATCGTGCCACCGGTGCCGACACCGGAGACCAGCACATCAATCGCCCCGCCTGTCTGCTCCCAAATCTCGGGACCGGTCGTCTGTTCGTGAACGCGAGGATTGGCCGGATTCTTGAATTGCTGGGGGATAAAATACCGGCTCGGATCAGAGTCCGCTATGCTCTGCGCTTTCGCGATGGCGCCGGGCATACCTCTCGCCCCTTCGGTGAGCACAATCTCCGCGCCGAAAGCGGCCAAGACACGCCGGCGCTCGATGCTCATGGTCTCGGGCATCGTGAGGACCACCTTGTACCCGCGGGCGGCGCCGACGAAGGCGAGCGCGATGCCCGTGTTGCCGCTCGTGGGTTCAACAATGATGGCGTCAGGCTTGAGCACCCCGCGCTTCTCGGCATCCCAAATCATCGCCGCGCCAATGCGACATTTGACCGAGTATGATGGATTACGACCCTCGATTTTGGCCAACACCGTGGCTTTGGCGCCGTCAGTGATGCGATTCAATTTCACCAGCGGTGTGCCGCCAATCGATAACGAGTTGTCACTAAAGAATCGATTCACTTGTTCTCCTCATTTCATTCGTCTTGGACTGCCACTGTCGAAGGCAGCAAACATCCTCGGCTAAATATTGGGCGCAATGGCCATGATCGTCCGATATTCGGCCAGAATGCAGCGCAAGGCGGCCACGGTTGCTTCCACCTGCAGGTGCAACGGAGCATGCGCGGGCGTTTCAAACGTCAATTGAAACGGTGCCGGTTTTGTTTCGGGCGGCGCGGAGAGAATTCCCGAATAGCCGCCATCGATCAGACCGCGCCGCGCCCGAAATCCATCGATCACAAGACGTGTGTTCCGATGGAGGAACTGCTCGGCAGCCCACAGGGCCGGTTCGAGCAACTCCTTGCTCAGATCGGGTCCATTGACAAACCCATACAAACCTTCGCTGGTATCGTCGCTATGTAACGAGATGATGCCATGGAACGCATGCGTCCACAGTTCCTGCTCGAGGAGATAGACCTCCAGCTCCTCGGAGGCCTGCCAAAACTCGCGGTTCAGGTCCTTGCCTCGACGCGTGTGGCGTGTGTTGTCCTCAAACCCGGTCGGGTTGCAAATCGGGTAGGCATAGATGCGATAACCCACCGCCAGTTCCGGCGTTTGCGCCAGACTGCGCAAAAACCGCACCAGCGCGAGCGTGCCGGAAGGCTCGTCACCGTGAATCCCCGCAAAGACCCCCAGACGGATGGGATCACCCCCGCCGGACGGTCCATCAAAGATGAACCGCGTCAGCGAGTAGGAACTGTCACCGTACCGGCTCCCCCCCAAACTGTTGGTCAGACAATACGTCGATGTCTGCGCCAGTTCTTGCAGCGGCGCAAGCACCGCCGCCAGCGACCGGCGCTGCGGACGTTGTTGTTCTGCCGCAAGCCTGGGGATTTCTGATAGAGAGCCAATCATGGGTTTCTCGGTTCTTCCTCCTACGGTTTGTAGATTTGGTCGAAGACGCCACCATCCGCGAAATGCGTATGCTGTGCCTTCTGCCATCCCCCGAATACTTCGTCGATGGTGAACAAGTTCACCTTCGGGAACTGGTTGGCATATTTGACGGCGATCGATTCGAGCCGTAAGCGACAATAGTTCTTCGCGGCAATGACATCGATGTCGTACGCGAGCGCCAGCGTAATGAATGTGTGCAGAATCCGTTTCATGGATCGACATTTCCCGTGCTAGAACGTGAACTGGACCCGCCCGATGAGCACTTGCTCCGCTTCGCGGTTGACGATTGTGTACGCAGTCGCTGTTTCGCTGCCCGCGCCGCCGCTGAACCAGGTCCGGTCGTAGTCGAGCACGAACTTCAAATTCCTGTTCAGGTACCAATTCAGGCCGACGCCCCATTCACGCGCGTTTTGCGCGGACTTTGTCGGATCGGCGAATCGCACACCAGCGGCCGTCGGGTTTTTACCGAATGCGTCCGGATCAACGTTGAGGGCGCCAAAACGGGCCAAGAGTTCAAGGGCCCCCCAGTCGTGTACCCTCGGGTTGAACGGATGTCGCGGGATGACGCCGTTGTAGCTGGCGTCCTCGCCGGTCAGTACGAAGGTCCCCGCCACCTGCCAGGCGTTATTGTGGATAAAATAGCGGTGGGTACTGGTTTGCAGTTCTTGATCCGCGATCGTGTACTCGCCGAGCACTCCCAGCGGTCCCCAATAGTAATAGCCTTGGGGTGCCAGACGGTACTCCAGTCCATTGGGAGCCACACCTTTGCTGAAACTAAAGAACGTGTTTTGTCCCGGGGTTTTATAGGACGCCAGGTTTGTGGTCGTACTCGACGCCTCCTCATTGCCAATCGACCCGCCAACGCCCAAGCCCAGGCCCTTCAGCGGATCAATATCCGTTGTCTTGAATGGCCGGATGAAAATGCGCGCCGCGCCGTCCTTCGAGTCCGAAGTGTCGAAGTCCGCGATACCTCCATCCACGACGCCGTTGAAGACACCGCCGGCGTAGCTGACAACCCCGCCCAACAAATCACCCGACACTTGGATGCCGACGTCGCGTTGCGGTACCAGATCCGTCGGCAAGCCGCGCTCCGCGAAATCCGTCCACCGGTCTTCCTGCAGCCACTCGAGCCCGACCGGCACCTTGAATTTGCCGGCGCGGATCTTCAGCCATGGCCAGTAGTGCCATTCCACGTAGGCATCTTGCAGAATCGTGGTCGAGGCCGCCCCGTTCCCGAGGTCCGGCATGATCCTGAAGTCGAAATCCCGGTACAATGTGCCTTGCAGAATGGGGCGGACCCGCCTCATGAGAAACGTGTCGGCACCATTATTGGCCCTGTCGTCAAGGTAAAACCGTCCGTCCGCCTGCGCGTACCCGCCAACCCGCAACACGAAGTTGCTGTCCGCCGATTCAAAACCGAATCCATCTGACCCTGCCAGAATGAACGGCGCCGGCTTCGCCGGCTGTGAAGCCTGAGCCGACTGCTGCTGCGCCTGTTGCTGCGCTTGCTGTTGGTCGATCTCCCGCTGATGCTTCAGGTCCTGGATCTCCTGCTCCAATCGATTGATCTTGTCATCGACCGTCGCCGCCGGCGCTGCGTTGGTATCATCCGCAAGCAGGCTTCCGGCGGACGCGACGCCCGTTGCCACCACCACCATCAGAACTGGAATGCCTTGACGCATCTTCATGGTTCCTTTCTTCTGGACCCCTTTTACGATTATTGGGCTCCGAGCGGCTTGCCCGGCCAATTGTCTACCCATATGGTCGACATTGCCACTGTCTACCAGAGCGGTGGATTTCTGCAAGCGTTTTTTTCGATTTCTATTTCGTGACCTCTAGGGCTGACGGCGCCCCACCAGCGCATGTCCGACCACCATATATCGTAAGTGGGAGAGCACAAAACCCCGAAACGAAGCCAATTCCGGCAAAACGAAGCCAAGTGACAAAATGGCACAGTTAGCCACCTAATCCTCTGTCGATCAATGAGATAGAAAAGCACAAGCACCTCCAAAAATTGGCTTCGTTTGGCAGAATCATATATACGGCCCTCCCTCACATCCTCCGCGAGACATCCATCGTGAGCGGAGGCGGAACTTCTTCCCCGTTTCGCCGACGTTGCAGTCGCTCCAACTGGTTCATGGCCCGATACAACTGCCGCTCCACCGTCGCCTCGTACCGCAGGATCTTGTCCAGCACCGCCGGCGACGGCAATACCTCCGCCGCCTGCCGCGCCGCTTCTTCCTTCTCCTCCCGTTCCTCGCAGTCTTCGCTCAATACCCGGTACAGATTCAGCCGCCCTTCAATCCGACCGAGCACCGACCCCAGTTGCTTCTCTTTCAGCGCTTCCGCACTTAACCCTTCCGGATTCGCCGCTAACTCATCCCGAATCCTGGCCAGCTCCCCGGTCAGGCAATTCTCTTGTTCGCCGAGTCGCTTCCGAAACCGTCCCAATGCTGTCTCCGTTAATCCCCCTTCCCGCGTCACATCCGCGCGCAACGCCTCCAACACGTGAATCAGGTACCCCAAGCCTCGCGCGGACTGCTCCATTTCAACGACGGGATCGTGAAAGCCGTTGAAGAACCGTCGGAATGTCTCTGGCTCGCGCTTCGCCCGCTGCCAGTGCCCGCCGTCTACGCTCAGCACGATCTCCCCGGCTTCCGCCATCAACGCCCGCCGCATCCGCCACTGCGCCGTGACCATCCGGTCGACCAGCATTTCCTCCACCAGCCCCACCGGCGCCAGTTCCTCCCACAACTGCTCCCGCAGCTCCTGGAAATCTTTCGTCCGTTCCCGGACCTGCAAACCCCGCACCACCACGAGCGACGACCGCATGCCGTGCTTGACGGCGTTCATCCTCGACTGGGCTTTGCCCCCGGCCGTCTTGGGTCCCGTCGATTTGCGGCAATTGCTCCGATTCGCCTCCAGCCGCCGCAGTGATGTGTTCCTGGGTGTTCCATCAATCTCATTCATAACTGTCTCCTTCCGAAAGTGTTGTGATTTAACAGGTGGGGCGCGTCGGCGTCGCTGCTTGTAGCCACCCCGCCCTGACGGGGCGCCGTCGTGATCGACGCTTGCGTTTCGCGCCACGTGCGATTACAATCCGTCTTCACATACAAGAAGACGTATATGCTAGTACGAATACCATGTCAACAGGTAATTTGCGTGAAAGGAATTGACCTATGAGCGACTTCGCCGATAATCTCCGTGTCCTGATGGCCAAACGCGGCTGGAACCAAACAGAGGCCGCCCACGCCCTCTCCGTCAGCCAGGCCAATATCAGCCGCTGGCTCAGCCAGGGCCATGAGCCCTCCGCCGACGTGCTCATCCGCATCGCCAGGGTGTTCGGCATCACGTTGGATAAACTCCTCCGCGCCCCCGGCCCGTCCATGCGCATCCCCCGCGCCGAATTTGATACCGCCATCTGGACCACCCGCTGGTTTCGCCAACTGCGCCTCACCTGGCAGCGCTCCCCAAAAGAACGCTACCGCATCGAGACCGCCCTCGAACTCGCCTGGCCCAACCAAAAGCCCGACATCATCGAGTGGTTGAATAAGAAGTAGTTGGCGCGGTCCGCTGTTGTAGAGGCGCTTCTGCCTGCCCTGAGGGCGTCGAAGGGTGAAGCGCCATGTCGTTCTCCGGTTCGGCCGGGGTTTCGGTCATTGCACGGCAACCGGCCCGGTTTACTCCGACTCCGAGGTCGAGGTTGGCTTCGTCAACCAGACGCCTGGCGTTACGGAGTCGACTGTCATGAACATCTCTAACTGGTCAATACCACTGCTACCCCTTCTCAAACACCGTGCCGCTCGCCTTCGGCGGGTGGGAGCGACCAACGAACCCCGCGAGGACGAGGATTGTCACCAGATAGGGAAGAATCTGGATGAATTCAACCGGGATGGGGTGGCCGCCCCAAACCGCCACGCCCTGAAGCCGAATCTGCACGGCATCGGCAAACCCGAACAACAAACACGCCAGGGCCGTCGGCAGCGGTTTCCACTTTCCAAAAATCAACGCCGCCAGCGCCATGAATCCGCGTCCCGCCGTCATGTCGCGCGAGAACGACGACGAGAGGAAAATGGACAGCGATGCGCCACCCATTCCCGCCAGCGCGCCGCTGACCAGCACCGCCATCCAGCGGACACGATTGACCCGAATCCCGGCCGCATCGAGCGCCTCGGGATGTTCGCCGGCGAAACTGACCCACAAGCCGGTCGGCGTATATCTCATCCAGAGGACGCACGCCGCGACGAGCGCCCAGCACAGGTACAACGGCACGGAATGAAACCGTTCATGAAGCGGGATGGACGGTGTTGAGCCGGTGACGTCGTAGAGGATCTTGCAAATGAACGGCGTGAGACCCATCGCCAGCATGTTGATCGCCGTGCCGGCCACGATTTGATTGGCTCGCAACCGAATCACAAACAACGCGTAAACGGCGGCCAGCAAAACGCCCGCCGCCATTCCGAACGCCGAACCCAGCCATGGCGAATGGGTCACCAATGTTCCCACCGCCGCGGCAAACGCGCCCAGCAGCATGAGACCTTCCAGCGCAATGTTGATCACGCCCGAACGTTCGCTGAACATTCCGCCGAGCGCCGCGAAAATCAGCGGCGTCGAGACTCTCAATGTGGACGCCAGCAGGTCCCAGCTCATGCGGCACTCCGTTTCTTCATCCAACTCCACAGTCCATCCGCCGAAACCGACAATATAATCAGCGCCTGAAGCACCAGCGACAACTCGCGCGTGACGTGCTCGGTTTCGAAGTCCAAGTCTGCGGTGCCCTTGTGCAGCGCGCCAAACAGCAACGCGGCGGCGACCACGCCCGCCGGCTGGTTGCGTCCCAGCAGCGCCACGGCAATCCCGATGAACCCGTACTCGGGAGAGAATCCGAGCCGGAATTTTCCGGCATTGCCGAGGACCTCACCCACGCCCACGAGTCCGGCCAGTCCACCGCCCACGGCCAGCGCGATGATGGTCATGCGGCCCGTGTTGATTCCCGCCGCGCGCGCGGCGGATTCGTTCTGGCCCACCGCGCGCATCTCGAACCCGATGACCGTCCGCCACAAGAAAATCCAGACGAGGACCGCGGCCAGAATCGCCAGAGGCAACGCCACGCTCACGGGCGCGCCCCCGAAAATTCCGAACTGGCTGATCAGGTAACCCGCGCCGATCGGCCGCGTCTCGGGATTTTGGGTGTCAGGATTCTTGAGCAGATACAACGTCACGTAGCTCGCGAGGCCGGCCGCGATGAAATTGAGCATGATCGTATTGATGACCTCGTGACTGCCGCGCTTGGCGCGGAGCCAGCCGGGGATCGCGCCCCAAACGGTCCCCGCCGTGACCGCGGCCAGGATCGCCAGCGCCGGCGCCAACGGCCACGGCAACCCCGGCCAGACGGCGCCGACCGCCGCCGTCGCGAGCGCGCCAAGCGTGAGTTGTCCCTCGGCGCCAATGTTGAACAGGCCCGCCTGGAACGGCACCGCAACCGCAAGTCCGGTGAAAATGAGCGGTGTCGAGTAAAACAATGTCATCCCGAAGTCGTAGCGGGAGCCAAACGCGCTCTTCCACAGGATTTGCAGAACGTGCCACGGGTTTTCGCCCGCGAGCCGCGTGACCCCGAGCCCCAGGGCAAGCCCGAATGCCACGGCCAGGACAGGTTGCAGGAGTTTTCTCATGAACCGGCCATCTTCAATCCAAGCTCGCCCTCGGAAACCTGTCCGCGAGCGAACTCGGCTGCGATCCGGCCCTCGTACATCACCAGAATGCGGTCCGACAGGGTCAGGATGTCTTCCAGTTCAAAGGACACAAGCAGGACACCGGCGCCTTCATCGCGCGCCCGCACGATTCGATTGTGAATGAATTCGATCGCCCCCACGTCCACCCCGCGCGTCGGCTGGGCGGCAATCAACAGGCGCGGCTTCCTCTGGAATTCGCGCGCCACGATGAGCTTTTGCTGGTTGCCGCCGGAGAGTTTTCCCGCGGGAATCGCCAGATCGCGCGGGCGCACGTCGTATTCTTCCTCCGCCTGCGTGGCGGCGGCCAGCAGGTTCCTCGAATTCAACACGCCCCCCTGGCTGAATGCGGAACTTCGTTGCAACCCCAACAGGAAATTCTCGCTCACGGGCCGCTCCAGCAGAAGCCCCTCGCGCTGGCGGTCTTCGGGAATCATGGCAACGCCGAGATCGCGAATGTCTCGCGCTTCCCAGTGAGTGACGTCCTCTCCCAGAAACCAGACCGTACCCGAGGTCCGGCACAATGGCTCGCGCGGGTGAAGAATCGCCTGCAAAAGTTCCGACTGTCCGTTGCCCTCGACCCCGGCGACGCCCACGATCTCACCGCGCTTCACGGAAAAACTCACGTCCGAAAGTTTGTGACGGCTTCCGGCCACCGTTCCCGCGAGGCTCAACGCCGCGACCTCCATCGCCAGTTCGTCGCGAGTATGTGCCGGCGGAACGTTGATATTCAGGACCACTTTCCGCCCGACCATGAGGTTCGCGAGTTCTTGCGGATTGGTCTGCGAGGTCGGCATCTCGCCCGTGACCTTGCCCGCGCGAAACACCGTCACGTGATCGGTGAAGGACATCACCTCTTTGAGTTTGTGCGTGATGAGGATGATCGTCTTGCCTTCATCGCGAAGCTTCTTCAGGTTGCGAAACAGCTCGTTGGCTTCCTGAGGCGTGAGGACCGCGGTGGGCTCATCCAAAATGAGAATTTTCGCGTCGCGATACAGCAGCTTCAGGATTTCGACTCGCTGTTGCACGCCCACGGGAAGCTCCTCGATGGGTGAGTCCCAATCGACCGGCAGGCCGTACTGCCGGGCCAATGCCTCCAGGCGTGTGCGGGCTTTCTTTCGCTCGATCACGCCGCAGCGGACCGGTTCCGCGCCGAGCAAGATGTTGTCCAACGCCGTGTACGGGCCCGCGAGCATGAAATGCTGATGCACCATGCCGATCCCGGCGGCGATGGCATCCGCGGGTGATTCCCACACACACGTCTTGCTGTTGACAATGATCTCTCCGGCGTCCGGCGGAAAAATGCCGTAGAGCATTTTCATCGCGGTGGACTTGCCCGCGCCGTTCTCGCCGATCACGCCGTGAATCGTGCCTGGCTGAATCCGAAGATTCACCCCGTCGTTGGCGATCACGCTGCCGAACCGCTTGGTCAGTCCGCGCAATTCAACCGCTGCCGGTGTCTCGAACGCCATGGTCTTCGCAGTGTCCAGATTTGAATGGGCAGAGTCAATGCTGCTGAGTCGATGCAAAACCGACTTCGTCCGACGGTGGCGGCTTGGCCAACCTGAGACCCTTCGACAAGCTCAGGGTGACAGGTCGATCATTTCTTGTAATAGTCCGGGACAACGATCTTGCCGGCGATGATGTCGGCTTTGAGGGCGTCGGCGCGCTGACGGACGGACTCCGGCAGGAGTTTCTCGTTGTATTGATCGATGGAATAATCAACGCCTTTGTCAGCGAGTCCGAAGCGCTTTAGGCCAGCTGTAAACTTCCCGTTTTGCGCATCCTGAATGGCGGAGAACACAGCCAGATCGACCCGCTTGAGCATACTGGTGAGGATCTGGCCGGGCTTCACCCAGTCCTCATTGGAATCGACGCCGATGGCGAGTTTCTTCCTTTCCTCCGCCGCGTCGAACACGCCAAAACCCGAGGCGCCGGCGGCGGCAAAAATCACGTCCGCGCCGGCGTCGTACTGTGCCAGGGCAAGTTCCTTGCCCCTGGGTGGGTTGTTCCATGCCGAGGGGGTTACACCAACGTAGTTGGCGATGACGGTGATCTGCGGATTGATCTTTTTCGCGCCAGCCTCGTAGCCCGTCTCGAACCGCCGGATGAGCGGGACATCCATTCCGCCAATGTATCCAATCTTGCCGGTCTGGCTGGTCATGGCGGCAATCGCGCCGACGATGAACCCGCCCTCGTGCTCTTGAAACATTAGCGACCGGACATTCGGGGCGTCGACCTGCGAATCCACGACGACAAAATGCTTTTGCGGAAACTGCGCGGCGACTTTGGCGATGGCTTCCTTCTGGGCGAAACCGATCCCGATGATCAGGTCGAAATCTTTTTGCGCGAACGCGCGCAGGAGCGGCTCGAACGCGTTGTCATCACTCGGCTCGACGTATTTCAGGTAAATCCCCAGTTTCTTCCTTGCCGCGGTGGCCCCTTCGTAGGCCGACGCGTTAAACGACTTGTCGTCTTTGCCTCCGAGATCCAGAACCAGCCCGACCTTGACCTCGGCCAGGGCCGATTGCAGCGAAATCCCCAGAACAACGACAAGGATGCTCAGTCGATTCAAAACACGCATAAGAGTAGGCTCCAGCCGGGGTTCATCCTTCTGGTTTGAGTTGATGCTCCGGATCCAAAGGAGGTTCTCTGCTCGCAGAGGTTGCGGAAAGCAGCAGGAACATCACGGCCAGTCCCACGTATCCCAGGGCGAATTGATACGGAATCTTCCGGGCGATTCCGGTCAGCAACCAGGGGAGGTAAATGTTCCCCTCGGGCGAGCAGGAATGAACAACGCCAAAGAAGGAAAACACAGCCAGTACGCCGAGATAGACCGCCGAGATTTTCAAGCGTCGGTCAATCAGCTCCGCAAGAAATGCTCCCCAGAGCATGCCCGTCAAAATAAAGCCGTTTCCCAGCGCAATTGTGACCAACAACTCGGGAAGTGATCGTCCCTGAGCGACCATCAGCTTCTGAAATGTCTCGGCCGGCACAAACTCAGGGTTCCCCAGCTTGATGGACAACAGACGAGCCACCGTCGGGAAATAAGCGAACGCTACCGCAACGGCATGCTTCGGCGGACAGGCAATGAAGGCTTGGGCCATGATATCTAGCGCAACAAAAACCAGAATCGGCGCCAGAACGGCACGGGGAATCAACTCAACAAAGAAGGAAACGTAACCAAGAATGCCGCCGAGCCCGATGAACAGCCCCGTGAGGAGTGTGTATCCGGCCCGCGCCCCCATTCGTTTGTACGCCGGCTGGCCAATGTAGGGGGTCGATTGGGCGACGCCTCCACAGATTCCAGCCACGAAGGTCGCCACAGCCTCGGTTAGCAAAATATCCCGCGTGTTGAAATTGTCGCCCGCCACCCGGGCGCTTTCGGTAACATTGATCCCGCCGACAACTGTCAAGATTGCGAACGGAACTGCAATCGGCAGGTACTTCAGGGCAGGCACGAAACCGTGCATGAACCCCAGAGTCGGCACGGGAAAGCTCATATGGAGCGCGATCGCTGGGGGTGAAACATACGTGCCGCCAGCCCATCCCGTAGGACCAAGCAGATAATACAGAGCCGTTCCGACCAGGACACAGGCAAGCACTCCAGGGAAATGCCGCGGCAACCGAATCCCGGCAATCAGGGTGTACAGGATCAGACCCAGCGCCATCAACCCCACCAGCGGCATTCCGAAGATGTCCGCCAGTGGAATGAACCCGATCAACGCCAATCCAACGCCCGCCAGCGATCCAAGCAGGCCCGCTTGGGGCACAATTTTCTGAACCCATCCTCCGCAAAACGAAAGTATCAACTTCAACACGCCCATCAGCACCACTGTCGCCATGCCAATCTGCCATGTCAGCATCGCGGCCTCCCGCTCCGGCATTCCCTCCGCCTTCAGACCGAGAAACGCCGGGCCCAGCACGACCAGGGCCATGCCGATGGTGGAGGGGGTGTCCAACCCCAGCGGCATGGCCGTCACGCTGGTGTTGCCGGTTTTCCTGGCGAGACGGAAGGCCATCCACGTATAAACCATGTCGCCGAAGAGAACGCCAATGGCGGTGCCGGGGAACATCCTGGAGTAGACAATATCTGCCGGAAACTTGAAGCCGAAAACCAGGACACCGGCCAGAAAAGATAGAACCGTCAAATTGTCAAACATCAGCCCAAAGAAACCGTTGATATCGCCAATGACAAACCACTCGTATTTCTTGCCGGTTCCGTCCATCGGGTTCTCCTCGCTTACAGTTCGTGGCCGATCCGTTGCACAGATTCTTGCGCCGCTTGACCGCGCTATCGTGTTCGGTCTCTGTCACGATCACGCCGGTTGGATTGGCTGGAGCAGCATCCTATCATCCCGGTCAGTTCCGACAAGCCTTTCTTGGCCGTCCCGAAACCAGCGGTTCCTCTTGGACAAAACCGATGTCGATGATCCGATCAAAATCTTTCCGTGCAAAAGCTTGCGGCAGCCGCTCGGTCGCGTTGTCGTCGCCGGCTTCGACGTATCTCAGGCTGATTCCGAGTTTCTTCTTGGCTTCGGTCGCGCCTTCGCACGCCGAGGCGTTGAACGATTTGTCGTCTTCGCCGTCGCGATTCGCAAGCGATCCGCGCTTGATTTCATCCACCTGCGGAGTAGTATCCCGCCTGTCAAACAAACTTGGCGATTGCCACAGGAGGTTTTCCATGTCACTCCTCATCAAAAATGGCCGTATCGTTACCGCGGGCGAACAATATACTGCGGACATCTATTGCGAGGGCGAGCAAATCACCCGCATCGGCGCGAAGCTCGAAGCGCCGCCGAAGGCGACGATCGTCGATGCCAAGGGCAAATACGTGTTCCCCGGCTTCATCGACCCGCATGTGCACGTCTATCTGCCGTTCATGGGCACTTTCGCGAAGGACACGCATGAGACGGCAAGTAAAGCCGCGTTGGTCGGCGGCACGACCACCATCATCGAGATGATCTGCCAGGCGCGAAATGAACAGCCACTCGCCGATGGTTTCGAGTTTTCGCTAAAAAAGGCGGAGGGCAAGAGCGCCTGTGATTTCACGTTCCACCAGACCGTGTCGCGTTTCGACAAGGAGTGCGAAGACCAGCTCACCGAGATCGTCAAGAAAGGCATCAGCAGCTTCAAGATTTTCCTCGCTTACAAGGGCGCGCTCGGCATCACTGACGAGGAGCTCTACTACACGCTGCGGCTCGCCAAGAAACTCGGCGTCATCACCACCGCGCATTGCGAGAACGCCGACCTCGTGTTGGAGTCGCAGAAGAAGCTGCTCGCCGAAGGCAAGACCGGCCCCGAGTGGCATTACTGGAGCCGCCCGCCGCGGGTTCAAGCCGAAGGCGTCCACCACCTGATGACGTTCGCGGAAACGCACGATGCGCATTGCTACGTCGTGCACACCAGTTGCGAAGAGTCGCTGCAGGAAGCGCTCGCCGCTGCCGCGCGCGGCGTTCATGTGTGGACCGAAATTCTGGTGGAGTATCTCGTGCTCGACAAGAGCTACGCCGAACTCCCCAACTTCGAGGGCGCGAAGTACGTCATGTCCCCGCCACTCCCAGACAAGAAGAACCAGGAAGTGTTCTGGAATGCGCTACGGCAGCGGTTCGTCTCCACCGTCGGGACCGACCACGCGCCGTTTGATTTCAAGGGCCAGAAGGAAATGGGGCGTGGCGATTTCACCAAGATCCCCAACGGCATCCCGGCGCTCGAAGACCGCGTCAACCTGCTCTACACACACGGCGTCGCCGAGGGACGGATCGACCTGAGCACCTTCGTCGATTGCGCGAGCACCCAGGCCGCGAGACTGTTCGGTCTCTTCCCGCGCAAGGGCACGATCGCCGTGGGCAGCGATGCCGACCTCGTCGTCTACGACCCTGACTACCGCGGCAAGATCTCGCAAAAGACGATGTTGATGAATGTGGACTACAGCGCCTTTGAGGGCTGGCCGATCAAGGGCCGTCCGCACGTCGTCACCGTCCGCGGTGAAATCGCGGCGAAGGACGGCAAATTCGTCGGCACCGTCGGCCGCGGCAAACTCGTCAAACGCGACCCCACGCATTTTTGAGTTTGTCGGTGGGATTGTGGGGCGAGCGCTCGCCCCACAAAACTTCACTTCACACGGAGCTGGTTTTTCCAGCAGTTTTTTCTTTGCTCCTTTCGTGGGGCTGCATATAATTCGTTGATAGAGCGAAGACAGTTGCGATCCTCGCCCCGCAGGCCGCGCGAAACGGAGAACATCAACGATGAAGAATCTTGCCCCGAAGTTGTCCGACGCCGAGTACGAGAAGAATTTTGCCGACATCACCCCCCCATTCCCGCCGCACAATGCCACGCTCGAAGCCAAGCGGTGCCTGTTCTGTTTCGACGCGCCGTGCACGCGCGCCTGCCCGACACACATCGACATTCCCGCGTTTATCAAGAAGATCACCTCGGGCAACATGCGCGGCAGCGCGAACAAGATCCTCGACGCGAACATCCTCGGCATGAGCTGCGCCCGCGTTTGTCCCGTCGGTTCGTTGTGCGAAGGCGCCTGTGTCTATAACGAGCGCGACACCGAGCCGATCCAGATCGGCCGGCTCCAGCGCTTTTCGATCGATTGGTTTTACGCGAATTGGGACAAGACCAAGGAGATGTTCAAGCCGGCCAAACCGAATGGCAAGAAGGTCGCCTGCATCGGTGGCGGACCATCGAGCCTGTCCTGCGCCTTTTATCTCGCGCAACTCGGTTACGCCGTCACGATTTACGACAAGAACGACAAGCCTGGCGGCCTCAACACCTACGGCATCGCCCGCTACAAAATGTCCGCCGAGGAAGCCCTCAAGGAAGTGAAGCTCGTCGAGCACGTCGGGGTGAAATTCAAACAGAACTGCGAAATTGGGAAGGATGTCAAGGTCGAGAAGCTGACCAAGGACAGCGACGCCATTTTCATTGGGATCGGTCTCGGCCAGACCGAGGACCTCGGCATTCCCGGTGAAGACCTGCCCGGCGTGGTAGACGCCATCACGTTCATCGATGAACTCAAACACAAGAAGCTGCGCGACGTGCGCGTGGGCCGCCGCGTTGCGGTCATCGGCGCGGGCAACACTTCCGTGGACGCCGCGACGCAGGCCAAACGACTCGGCGCGGAGATGGTCATGGTCCTGTACCGCCGCACAGAAGCCGAAATGCCCGCGTACAATTACGAGTACGAGATCGCCAAGAAGGATCGCTGCGTCTATTACTTCCTGACCGCTCCGAAGCGGATCATCGGCAAGGCCGCGGTCGAAGGCATCGAATGCGTCCGCATGAAACTCGGCAAACCCGACAGTTCCGGCCGACCCGCGCCCGAGCCGGTCCCGCGTAGCGAGTTCGTCCTCGAGTGCGACATGGTCATCAAATCGCTCGGCCAGAAGAAGCAGCGCGACTTCGTCCAGAAGGTTCTCGGCCTGAAGACCGACGACCGCGGCCGCATCGCGGTGGACGACACGTTGCAGACCAGCAACCCGAAATTCTATGCCGGCGGCGATTGCGTCAACGGCGGACGCGAAGTGGTCAACGCCGTCGCCCACGGCAAGCGCGCCGCGTGGGCCATTCACAAACGGATCACGGGCGAGGACATCGACCTCGACGGCCTGTGGAAGAACGAGACCATCCGTCGCGTCGCCAACACGGCCAAACATCAGTACGCCTAGGAGAAATTCAACCATGGCAGATCTAAGCGTCACTATCGCGGGCATCAAATCACCCAACCCATTCTGGCTTGCCAGCGCCCCGCCCACCAACAGCGGCGCTCAAATCCAGCGCGCGTTCGACCTCGGCTGGGGCGGCGCGGTCTGGAAGACCCTCAGCGGACCAATTATCAACGTCAGCTCGCGGCTGGGATCCCTGGATTACGGCTCCGCCCGCATGATGGGCCTGAATAACATTGAGTTGACGACCGGGCGGTCGTGGAAGGTCAACGTTAAAGAAATCCGCGAGACGAAAAGGAAATACCCCAAGCACGCCTTGCTGGTCTCATTGATGATCGAATCGAAGAAGGAAGCCTGGCAGGAAGCCGTGAAGGAAATGAACGACACGGGCTGCGACGGCATTGAACTGAATTTTGGCTGTCCGCACGGGATGTGCGAACGCGGCATGGGCGCCGCCATCGGCCAGGTGCCCGAGTACACCCAGATGATTACCGAATGGGCGACGGAGGTCGCGGAAGTGCCCACAATTGTCAAACTGACTCCGAACGTCACCGATGTCACCCACATCGCTCGCGCGGCAGTCGCTGGCGGCGCGGACGGCATCTCGCTCATTAACTCCGTCGGATCACTCATGGGGGTCAACCTCGACACCTTCGCTCCGTTGCCCGTCGTGGACGGCAAAGGTACACACGGCGGCTATTGCGGTCCCGCCGTCAAGCCGATTGCGCTGAACATGGTGAGCGCTTGCGCCAGGGACCCGAAAGTCGGAATTCCCATTTCAGGCATCGGCGGCATTTCCACGTGGCAGGATACGGTGGAATTCATGGCTCTGGGCGCGACGACCGTGCAAGTGTGTACGGCGGTCATGCACTACGGCTACCGCATCGTCGAGGACATGATCGATGGCCTGTCGAACTGGATTGATGAGAAAGGCTACCGCAGGTGCACTGATTTCATCGGCAAAGCCCTGCCAAATATCTTGGACTGGGGCGACCTCAATCTCAACTACAAGGTGGTCGCCCGCATCAACTCGAACCTTTGCATCGGCTGCGAGCTTTGTCACGTGGCGGCCTGGGACGGCTCGCACCAGTGCATCGACATCGAAACGGGCAACGGCCACCGCGTGCCGGTCATCAACGAACCCCAGTGCGTCGGTTGCAACCTCTGCATGTTGGTGTGTCCGGTGAACGGATGCATCACCATGGTGCAACAGGACACCGGCAAGAAGCCGATCTCGTGGCGCCAATACCAGGCCGAGCTGGCCAAAAACCCGAAGTTTGAAGCGCCCGGCTACGTCGAACATTAGTTTTGGTCAGGTAGGGCGCGACCGTCGGGCCCGGTTCAAAGGCCCGGGATTATGACCGTTGGAACGCCTCCAAAACGGATAGAATTGACGGGCGACAACTGAGTTAATCAGGGTGTGAATATCTGACTCTTGACAGTTCCTCGCCAGCCCGGGCCGCCGGTCTTACTCGTAGATGTATCGATTAAACGTGCCGCAGGCGACCGTGGAAATCTTCACCACTTCGTCGCCTCACGGTCGCCGAGACCTTCTAAATGTTTTGTCAGCTCTTCTCGATGATCGTAAAGACCTCGTCGAGTGTCTTCATAATAAAATCGGCGTCGTCTTTCGTGATGCAGAACGGCGGTTTGATGCGGATCGTGTTGGCTGCCATGCCGCCGCGTCCGATGAGCAACCCGCGGTCTTTGCACAGCTCCATCGCGCGCTGGCAGTGTTGCGGGGCGACTTCCTTCGATTGTTTGTCCTTCACGATCTCCAAGCCGCGCATGAGTCCCTTGCCGCGATGTTCGCCGACGATCTTGTGATTCTTCGTCAGCTTGTCGAAGCCTTCCTGCAACCGGTCGCCCATGACCTTGCAGTTGTGCATGTACTTGTTGCGCTCGATGGTTTCGAGCACCGCCAGCCCGGCGGCCATCGATACGGGATTGCCGCCATAGGTATTGAAGTGGACTTTCTCGCGCATCGATTCGGCAATCTCCTTGGTGCACGTGACGCCGCCGAGCGGGATACCGTTGCCCATGCCCTTGGCCATCGTGATCATGTCGGGCTTCACGCCCCAGTGCTCGATGCCCCACCACTTGTCCCCCGTTCGTCCAAAGCCGGTCTGCACTTCATCGGAAATGAACAAGCCGCCGTATTTCTTCACGATGTCGTACACGATCTCGAAATACTCCTTCGGCGGATCCACCACGCCACCGAATCCCTGGATCGGCTCGCCAATGAACGCCGCAATCTTGCCCGACGTGTTGTACTTGATCACGTCTTCGAGTTCGCGCGCACAGGCCACGTTGCAGGACGGATACTTCAACCCGAACGGACACCGATAACAGTACCCCGACGAGATATGCGTGACGCCGAACACGTACGGCAACGAATGCCGCCATTTCGATTGGCCGGTCATCGTCATCGCCATCAGCGTGCGTCCATGAAAACTGTGCCGCAACCCCACGAACTCGGTCTGCTTGGTGTGATTCTTGGCCAGCAACGCCGCCAGCTCGTTCGCCTCGCAGCCGCTGTTCGTGAAGAAGCTGACCTTCAACCCGCCCGGCATCACACTCGCCAGTTTCTCCGCGTAACGGACAAGGTTCGGGTGATAGTACAGCGTGGTCATGTGCTGCAAATTCTTGAATTGCTCGACGACCGGGTTCGTCACCTCGGGATGGCAATGGCCGACGCTGATCGTCACCACCGCGGAGAATCCGTCGAGATACTTGTTCCCCTTGTCGTCGTAGACAAACTGCATGTCGCCCTTCACGATGTTGATCGGGAAGTACTTCATCGTGCTGGGCAGGATGTATTCATCCCGCATCTGACCGATTTGTTCGGGTGTCAACGTATCCGCTTTTTTCATGTGCATGGTATTTGCCTCACAATTATGGATTTCGCGTGCAGCAGCTTACACCTCATGCCCATTTCTTGACCAGAAATTTTTCGGTTTGCTTCGGAGTCAACTCCGTAAAGCGTGATTCCTTCTGCGGCTGGCGACGTATCGACGGCGCGATTCCTTGACGTGAAAACCGATGTCCTTCTGGGGTGGTACGGGCAACGCGGGCGGGTCGATGATGTCCATGACGCGTTGGAGGATGGTGACGATGGCGGCTTCGCGCGCGTCGAACCGCCCTTTGAGTTCCCTCTTCAGTGCCGACAGCTTGCGGGCCAGTTCCCGGTTATGCCAACGCGAGCCGGTAGAGGCCAGTGCGCAGAACGTTCGATTCCCCCGATTCAGATTCGCAACTACCCCGGCACCCGCAATACGCCCTACCGGGAACTTCACGCCGCTGTTCTGGTTTTGCGCACGAAGACCATCCAGACCCAGTACGCAACGAATGAAATGGAGAAACCGACAAACCAGGCGTAGCTGTACAGGCGCATCAGGAACGGTCCCACCGTGGAAGGATCGATCACCTTGATCGTGCCGAGAAATCCCGGCACGTTGGGCGCGACGCCGAGAACCAGCGCCACGATCGCCGCGGGATTGAACCCGTTGCGATAAAAATACTGGCCGTCACGCAAATACAGTTGGATCGGATGCAGCTTCGTCCGCCGGATGACAAAGTAGTCACAAATGAGGATGCCGCCAATCGGGCCGAGCAGCGCGGAATAGCCGACCAGCCACGTGAAGATGTAACCGCTCGGGTCCTCCACGAGTTTCCATGGCCGCAACAAGATCCCGACGATCCCGGTAATCAACCCGCCAATCCGAAACGTGATTTTCGATGGCCACAAATTCGAGAAGTCGTTCGCGGGGCTGACCACGTTGGCGGCGAGATTCGTCGCGAGCGTCGCGAGACACAGGGCGAATAATGAAACCGCCAGCACGACCGGATTCTGGAACCGCGTGATCAACACCACGGGATCCCAAATGGGGAAACCGCCGAAAATCACGATCGTCGCCGATGTCACCGCCACGCCGATGAACGAGTACAGCGCCTGGTCGTCGGAAGGCCGATCGCCTGCCCGATCACCTGGTCGCGTTGCGTGCGCGAGTAGCGCGTGAAGTCAGGTATGTTGAGCGACAACGTCGCCCAATAACCAATCATGCCCGTCAGCGCCGGGAAAAAGACCATCCAGAATTGACCGGCCTTTGGCCCTCCCGGAATGAACGCCGATGGTTGCGACAGTATCGGTCCGAAGCCGCCTGCCGCGTGGTACGCCCACGCCAACAGCGCCAAACCCAGCAGAATGAGCAGCGGCGCCTTGATGTCGAGCAGGATGCGGATCGATTCGATGCCCTTGTAGATCACGAGCATGTTGATGGCCCAAAAGAACATGAAACACGCGAATTTTGCGATATTGATATCGCCGCACCACACCGGAAACTTCGGCAGCGCATCCCACGACGGAATGTAAATCGTGCAGATCTTGTAAATCGCCCAACCGCCAATCCACGTCTGGATTCCGAACCAACCGCAGGCCACAAACGCGCGCAACAACGCGGGAATGTTCGCTCCGCGCACGCCGAACGACGAACGACAATAAACCGGGAACGGAATGCCGTATTTTGTGCCCGCGTGCGCGTTGAGAATCATCGGAATCAGCACGATGGCGTTGCCGAAAAAGATCGTCAGCACGGCCTGATACCAGTTCATGCCCTCGGAGATCAGCGAGGAGGCCAGCATGTACGTCGGAATGCACGCCGACATCGAAACCCACAGCGCCGCGATGTCCTTCAACCCCCACTTGCGGTCGCTAACGCGCGTCGGCGCGATGTCCTTGTTCCAATATGGCGAATGCGAGATGTCGTCGGTCACCTCGTGAATGCCGTTGGTGACGCGGATGCCGTCGAGTTCCTGAACGACGGGATTCATCCTGCTACGGGAGCAACTCGGACATTTCCTTGTACGTTTCGGGACGGCGATCGCGGTAGAACTGCCACACGTTGCGGACTTCGCGAATCATATCGAGGTTCAGGTCGGCAACAACGATCGCGTCCTTGTCGCGCGGGCCTTCGGCGACGATCTGGCCGCGCGGATTGGCGAAGTAACTTTGTCCGTAAAACTCCCCGAAACTCCAGGGCTTCTCCGTGCCGACGCGATTGACCGCGCCGATAAAGAAGATGTTGGCGACCGCCGCCGCCGGTTGTTCCAACTTCCACAGGTACTCGCTCATGCCCGCCGTGGTCGCGCTCGGGTTGAACACGATCTCGGCGCCGTTGAGCCCGAGCAATCTCCAACCTTCAGGGAAATGGCGGTCGTAGCAGGTGTAGACCCCGATCTTGCCGACGGCCGTCTCGAACACGGGGTAGCCGAGGTTGCCCGGCTTGAAGTAAAATTTCTCCCAGAAACCCGGTTTGCAGTGCGGGATGTGGCTCTTGCGATACTTGCCGAGGAATTTGCCGTCGGCATCGATGACGGCCGTCGTGTTGTAGTACGTGCCCGTGGCTTCTTCTTCATACATGGGCGCGATGATGACCATGCCGTATTTCTTCGCGAGCCGCTGCATCAACTTCGTCGTCGGGCCATCCGGGACCCGCTCGGTTGACTCATACCATTTGATCTCCTGCTCGCAGCAAAAATACGGGCCGTAAAAAATCTCCTGCATGCACAACACCTGCACGCCCTTCTTCGCCGCCTGATCGATCAGCTGGATGTGCTTCTCGATCATTGCCTGCTTGATCTTTTTCACCGGCGACGTCCCCGGCTCGGGGTTGGATGCCTGAATCAATCCGCCTCGTACGATGCGCGCCATGTCTCCTTCTCCTTCCGTTCCCGCAACCTCGCGGGCATCCGCCAGCCCGCGGCCACGCGTTATTGCTCAGTAAATGTTCGTCTGCCGCTTCACGCCCGTGTAATCATAGAACACGGTCTTCAGTTGCGTGAAGAAATTCAATCCTTCATCGCTCATTTCGCGGCTGCCGTAGCCGGTCGCCTTGAACCCGCCGAACGGCAACTGCGCCTCGCCGCCAACGGTCGGCGAGTTGATGTGGACCATCCCCGCCTCGATGCGGTCCGTGAATCTCATCACGAGGTTGGCATCGCCCGTGTAGATCGCGCAGGTCAATCCGAAGCGGACGTTGTTGGCGACCTTCATCGCCTCCTCGAAATCGCCCACACGAAACACCGCCAACACCGGGCCAAACACTTCCTCCTGGGCCAGTGTGTGCTCGGGTTTCACGTTGTCAAATATCGTCGGGGCGACAAAATAACCTTTCGCGAGCCTGCCCTCGGTAAGCGCTCCGCCGCCAATCAAACATTTGCAGCCTTCCTTCTTCGCGATCTCGATGTACCGCAAATCGGTTTCGTATTGCGCCTTATCGACCGCCGGGCCCATGCCCACGCCGTCTTCCATGCCGTCGCCCACCTTGATCTTCTTCACGCGCTCGATCAGTTTTTCGAGAAACTTGTCCGCAATCGACTTGTGCAACACCAGCCGACTGGTCGCGGTGCAACGTTGTCCCGTCGAACCGAACGCACCCTGCGCGCAGCCTTCGACCGCCAGATCGAGATCGGCGTCGTCCATGACCACCAACGGGTTCTTGCCGCCCATTTCGCAGGTGACCTTCGCAAGGTGTGACGCGGCTTGCTTTGCCACCTGACTACCCGTCTCGCACGAGCCCGTAAACGATACCGCGCGAACCGTCTGGTTATTCACGAATTCGTCGCCCACCGTGCCGCCGCTGCCATACACAAGGTTGAGCACGCCCTTCGGCAGGCCGGCGTCCTCATAAATCTTTACCAGAAGTTCCGCGCAGCCGGGCGTGTTGGTGGCCGCCTTGAACACCACGGTATTCCCGGCCACCAGTGCGGGCGCCGTCTTCCACACGGGGATGCAGAACGGGAAGTTCCACGGCGTGACGCAACTCACCACGCCGAGCGGCTGACGGATCGTGTACACGAACGTGCTCGGCATTTCACTGGGCGAGGTGCGCCCCTCGACGCGAAACGACATGCCCGCGTAGTATTCAAGCAGGTTAATGCCCTTCTGCGTTTCTCCACGCGCTTCACTGAGAATCTTGCCTTCCTCGTGCGTCATCATCCGGGCAATCTCTTCCTTGCGTTCGTACGAGAGCTGCACCGCTTTGGCGAGGATGCGGCCGCGCGCGGGCGCGGGCGTATTGCGCCAGCCTGGAAACGCCGCCTGTGCCGCTTCAATGGCCGCTTTGGCTTCGTCGCGCGTCGATTGCGGCGCGTGACCGATGATATCGTCGGTGTTGGCGGGATTGATATTGGGGATCATCTTGCCCGAAGACGAATCCACCCACTGTCCGTTGATGAAATTCTTGTATCGATGCGCCTCGGCAAGCGGTTTGGTGGCCGCCTGTGATTTCTTAGCGAGAATTTGTGGCGACATATTTGTGACTCCTGTTCTTGCTCCCCAAAATTTCCACCCACAGTTTCTGCGCCGCGTCGTATGGGTCAAGTTTTCTCTTGGCGACTGCGCTCAGAATTGTTTGCGGCCGTGATGCTCCCAGCGCGCAAAGTATAGACGCCGTCATGCGCGATTGCAACAGTCGAATCACCTCGGCGCGTGCCGCTCGCTCGCGGCGTCCGGCCAATTGACCCGAAGCTGCAAGGTGGGCGTGGTGTGCGTCCGCCACATGACAAAGGGTTGTGATGCCATCGCCGGTTTTCGCGGACGTGCGGAGTGTTGGCCGCTCCCATCGTTGGCCTTGCTTTGGACGCCGGGTTTCCTGGCGAGCTGCGCCCGCGTTCATCAAATCCGACTTGTTGATCACCAGCACATCCGCGATTTCCATCAAACCCGACTTGGCCCGCTGAATTTCGTCGCCGAGTTCCGGCATAAGCACGACCACAACCGTGTCCGCCACCTCGGCGACCTCGACTTCGTCCTGCCCGGTGCCGACGGTTTCCACAATCACGATGTCGAAACCCGCCGCATCCAGCGCATGGATGATTTGCGGCGTCGCATCCGTCAGCCCGCCGTGATGATGACGCGTTGCCAGGCTGCGAATGAACACGCCGTCGTCGTCGCTGTGCCGCTGCATCCGCAGCCGGTCGCCGAGCAGCGCCCCGCCCGAAATCGGACTGGTCGGATCGATGACGATGACGCCGACCGTCTTGCCCTGCCGACGCAGCTCATCGATCAGGCGATCAATCAGCGAACTCTTGCCCACACCCGGCGGCCCCGTGATGCCGAGAATACGCGCGTTGCCGGTGCGCGCGTAGAGTTCCGGGGACAACGGCACGCCTGCTTCCAAACGCGTGACCAGTTTCGTGAGTTCCCGGCGCGTCATACTCATTTCGACCGCACGTTCTTCTTCAAAAACTCCGCGATGCTGGCGATGGAACTGCCGGGACCGAAGATTTCCCTGATGCCGAGTTTCTTCAACTTTTTGACATCGGCGTCGGGGATAATGCCGCCGGCAAACACCAGCACGCCCTTGATCTTTTCCTTCTTGAGCAACTCCATGACCCGGGTGAATTGGGCCATGTGTCCGCCCGAAAGCGAACTGAGCCCGATGGCATTCACGTCTTCTTGAATGGCGGCCTGGACGATTTGCTCCGGCGTATTGCGAATGCCGGTGTACACGACCTCCATCCCTGCGTCACGCAATCCCATCGCCACCACCAGCGCGCCGCGCTCGTGGCCGTCGAGGCCCGCTTTGGCAATCAACACTTTAATGGGTCGCTTCATATTGAATGTGTCGGTCGATATTCGCCGAAGGTGGCTCTCAACACTTTGCAGATCTCCCCGACCGTCACGTAATTGCGCACGCAATCGATGATGATCGGCATCAGGTTCTCGGAGCTTCTTGTGGCCCGTTCCAAGGTCCCAACGCATTTCTCAACCTTCGTCGCGTTGCGCTTCTGGCGTAGCGCCGCCAGTTCGCGACGACGACGCGGTTCCGACTTCGGGTCGATCTTCTGCGTCTTCAACGACAATTTCTTCTCGCTGACAAACTCGTTTACGCCAACAATGATCTTCTCTTTCTTCTCAACCGCCTTCTGGTGTTCGTACGCGGCGCGGTATATTTCCTTGTACACGTAGCCGCCTTCGATGGCTTTGAGCATCCCGCCCACGTTGTCGATCTTGTTGAGATACCCGCGCGCCTGTTGCTCAAGTTGGTCGGTGAGCGATTCGATGTAATAACTGCCGCCGAGCGGATCGGGTTCGGCGGTCACACCCGACTCGTAGGCGATGATCTGTTGCGTGCGCAACGCGAGCAGGGCCGATTCTTCGGTCGGCAGCGCGATGGCTTCGTCCCTGGCATTCGTATGCAAACTCTGCGTGCCGCCGAGCACGGCGGCGAGCGCCTCGATGGTTGTGCGCACCACATTATTGTCCGGCTGCTGCGCGGTGAGCGTCGAGCCCGCCGTCTGCGTGTGAAACCGCAGCATCATCGACCGTTCGTTCTTCGCGCCGAAACGGTCGCGCATGATGTGCGCCCAGAGCCGGCGCGCGGCGCGGAATTTCGCGATCTCTTCGAGAAAATTGCTGTGACAGTTGAAGAAGAACGCGATGCGCGGCGCGAAGCTGTCGACATCCAGGCCGCGTTCCACGCAGGTCTGCACGTACGCGATTCCATCGGCGAGCGTGAAGGCGATTTCCTGCGCGGCGGTGCAGCCGGCCTCGCGCATGTGATAGCCGCCGACGCTGATCGTGTTCCAGCCCGGCACTTCCTTCGCGCAGAACTCGACGATATCGGCGATGAGGCGCAGCGACGGGGCGGGCGGGAAAATGTATGTGCCGCGCGCGATGTACTCCTTCAGAATATCGTTCTGGACCGTGCCGGAGACTTTCGACCACGGCACGCCCTGCTTGTCGGCGACGGCCAGGTACAACGCCAATAATATGGATGCCGTCGCATTGATCGTCATCGACGTGCTGACCTTGTCGAGCGGAATCCCGTGGAACACCTGCTCCATGTCCGCCAATGAGGAAATCGCGACGCCGACGCGACCAACTTCACCGAGCGCCATTTTATCGTCGCTGTCGTAGCCGATTTGCGTCGGCAAATCGAACGCCATCGAGAGGCCGGTCTGACCCTGCGACAACAGATACTTGTAGCGCTTGTTCGTTTCCGTCGCGGTGCCGAACCCGGCGTACTGGCGCATCGTCCACAGCTTGCCGCGATACATCGTGGCGTGGATGCCACGCGCAAATGGGAACTTCCCGGGTTCTTCGCGGCGCTCAGTCATGAGGCTCACACAATTCCACGAGCACACCGTGCGCGGATTTTGGATGCAGGAACGCGATCCTGGCGCCACCCGCTCCGATGCGCGGCTGTTCGTCAATCAGCGCGACGTTGGCACCTTTCAGCTTTTGCAGTCGCTCGGCAAGCTTGTCGGTTCTAAGGGTCAGGTGATGCAATCCTTCCCCGCGCTTCTCGATGAATCGCCGGATGGGACTGTCAGGCGAGGTGGGTTCGAGCAACTCAATGGTCGTCTCGCCCGCTTTCAACATGGCCACGCGCACCTTCTGCTCGGGGACTTCCTCGATATGCGACAACTTCAGGCCAAGTGTGTCGACCCAGAATTTCTTCGCCTCGTCGATGCTTTTCACCGCGATGCCGACGTGGTCGATGCCCTTGATCATACAACACCTCGCTTCAGGAAGTCAGCGAACTGTTCATCCGTGTACCCCAGACCCCGCAGCACGCTCAGGGTGTCCTGTCCGAGAAGTGGCGGCGCATTGCCAGCGATGCCGGGCGTGTCGGACAACTTCACCGGCACGCCGGTCATCTTGACGGACTTGAGCTTTGGATGCGGGCGCTCGACCACCATCTCGCGGGCGCGCACCTGCGGATGTTCGAGAACTTCGCCGACGGAAAAGATCGGGCCGCACGGGATGCCGTTTTTCTCGAAGAACGCGAGCCACTCGTCGGCGGTCTTCTCCGCGAAAATCTTCTGGAGGACCGGGTACAGGTCTTCGTGGTTCTGTACGCGCTTGGGATTCGTGGCGAACTTCTCGTGCGTTTTCAGGTCCTGTCGTCCCAGCAAATCACAAAACTGTCCCCAGAGACGGTCATTGCCCACGGCGAGGTTGAAGTAACGGTCGCGGGCTTTGAAGGTTTCATACGGAACGATCGTCGGATGCTGGTTGCCCTTGCGCGTCGGCGATTTGCCCGTGCCAAAGTAGATGCCGGCCTGGTACGTCAGGAACGACACTTGTCCATCGAGCAACGACACGTCCACTTTTTGTCCCTTGCCCGTGCGCTGCCGGGCCTGCAACGCCAACAGAATGCCCAGGGTCGCGTAAATGCCCGCCGTGATGTCGGCCAGCGATGTGCCCGTCTTGTACGGTGAACCGTTCGGGTCGCCGGTCAGGCTCATGATACCGCTCTGGCCCTGAATGGCGAGGTCGTAGCCGGGACGGTCGGCCCACGGGCCGGTGTGGCCGTAGCCGGTCACGGAAGCGTAGATGATTTTCGGATTCAATTTCGCGACCTCGTCGTAGCCAAAACCGATGCTTGAAAGGAAATCCTTCCGGAAATTTTCCACCAGCACGTCGGAATTTCGGATGAGCTTCGTGAGGATCTCGCGGGCTTCGGGTGTCTTCAGGTTGAGGGTGAGCGATTTTTTGCCGCGGTTGATGCTGAGGAAGTACACGCTCTCGCCGTCGAGAAACGGCGGCCCATACGCGCGGGTGTCATCGCCCTTGTCGGGGTTCTCGATCTTGACGATCTCCGCGCCAAAATCGCTCAGCAGCATTGAACAGTATGGCCCGGCCAGGATGCGCGTAAGATCAACGACACGGATGCCGTCAAGAGGTTTCATTCTGTCAAGGCTAACGATGCACGCTTGTCCCCGCAAGCGTTTTCCGCTACAAGCGGTCCCGGGATGAGACTCTTATTCATGGTCGCTCTCGCGGCGTCATTGCCATGGATGTCGTATGCCGATTCGGCGCCGACGAACCAGAGTGCGCAGGCGATCCTGGAGCGGGTGCTGTCAAACCGGCCCCAGAAGGATTTCTCGCTGAAGGCGAGATTGTTCGTGGGAACGGCGGATCCCGTCCCCGTGGAGATTCTCGTGAAGAACACCGCGGGGGAGACGCGCACGCTCTATCGCGGCGGCCAGACCGAGGCGCTTGTCGTGCAACCGCTTCACGGCGAACCGAAGTTTTACCTGCGCGGTGCGGGCGAATTGACCGGCATCCAGCGGACGCAGAAATTGCTCGGGTCGAACTTTACCTACTACGACCTTGGCCTGGCATTTCTCCGCTGGCCGCACGTGAAGCTTCTCGATGAAGACCGGGTCCGGGGCCGCGATTGTTTTGCGATCGAGAGCAAGGCTGATGGTGAGCCGTACGCCCGGGTAAAGCTGTGGATCGACAAAGAGTACTACGCGTTGTTGCGGGCGGCGGCGTTTGATACCAATGACAATCTCACGCGACGTTTTGCGGTGACAAGCTTCAAGAAGATCGGCGATGTCTGGATCCCGCGCGGCCTGGAAGCGTCGATGGTGCCGCCGGCCCAAAGCCTGCCGTCGCAAGAGAAATCGCGGCTGGAAGTGTACGAGGGTAATTACGACACGCAGTTGCCGGCGGAGTGGTTCGCGACGGAAAGATTTCGCGCCGGTAGCGACGGCGGAAAGAACACCAAGGATTGAGTTAACCGACCGATTCGTGCCTGGCTGACCTTGCCCCCTGAAACTGGACAGTTTCCAAAGAGAGTCTTGGCTAATAAAGTGGCGGGAGCCACGAGGAGCCAAGATGAAACGGAAGCGATTCAGTGAAGAACAGATTATTGGGATTCT
>Ga0182014_10000395_pt1 | contig 57152 bp, 55 predicted proteins | sample 612S2DmetaG_FD_120489 | JGI IMG/M metagenome (GOLD analysis project Ga0182014, IMG submission 120489) | Permafrost microbial communities from Stordalen Mire, Sweden - 612S2D metaG | ecosystem: Environmental > Terrestrial > Soil > Wetlands > Permafrost | place: Sweden: Stordalen | collected... | reverse complement strand
CGTTTTTCGCAATCGCCCGCCTTGCGCCCGCGTCGCCCGTAAGCCCATCGTCGGCCCCGCTTCCCTTTTGCGCGCCGAGACGCCGTGCGCCGCCAGCGTCCCCGACAATCCCTCGCCGCCCCTTGATCTGGCCGTCCGGCGAATCAACCAGCAGCGCAGCCCGGATCGCCCCGCATGTTTCCGATCTCGGCCGCCTTTTTCCCGCCGCTCTCAAGCTCGCTGTTCCAGGATGCGCCCGCCCCTTCCAGCCTGCGTCCTTTGGGAAGGTCAGCGCTCCGATTGCCACACGCGGCAAGAGCCGCCCATGAAGCTGCGCCTAACCGATGATCGCGAGAATCCACCGGCTGAACTCAGGATGCATCCTGTCTCTATCGATCACGCAAAGAAGCCGCCGGCGCATGCCAGCGCATCCCCTCGGTTCTGTGCGGCCTAGCCGGGCAAACCGCGCCCGCAACGGCTCCGACCAGCGATTTTCCCCTTCGGCTCCGCCGAATTCCTCGCGAGACAAAATCGCCGCCCTGCGCCGCCCTCCACTTCGTTCCGGCCCACGCTGCCGCCCAGAGGCGGCAGTCGAGGGTGCGAACGCGGTTTCTCGCCCGGCTCTTTCAGCCGCACCGAGGGGGACGCACCGGATGAGCCGGAAGCCCCAAGGCGTTTAGAGACAGGGAATCAGATCATGAGCCACATTGCGGAATTCAAAATCATCGGCCGGGTTGGAGCTATCAAGGAAGTCGGCTCGACCGTTCGCGTCACCATCGCTTCGAGCTACTCCTACAAGGACAAGCAGGGCGACTGGATCGAACAGGCGAAATGGAACGAAATCACGATCTTCAACGAGGCCACTCAGGGCTACGTCCAGAGAAACCTGGAGAAGGGCGATCTCGTCTACGCTGCCGGCACGCTCGCCCAGAGCAGCTACAGGAAGGACGGCGAGACGGTTTACGGCATGACGCTGGCCTGCGAGCAGATCGAACGTCTCGCCAAGTCAAGCAGCCGAGAGGATGCGAGCGAAGCGCGGGAGCCGCGCCGCGCCGCCAAGGTCGACGCGGACGACGATATCCCGTTTTGACTGTCACCAAAGCGGGGGAGGCGAAAGCCTCCCCTCATCGTTCACCAGCAGGAGAAACAAGCGCCATGAACGCTCGAGGAGATTCAGCCATCCAAGACCGCGTCCGACTCGGCAACAAGAGAGCAGGGGCAAAAGCCAAACCACAACCTGGCGAAACCGTCATCGATATCGACCGCGTAAATCCGGTTCTAGGCAATCCCTATGTGCTCAAGGACCATCGTGACGATATTCGGCGAGCCGAGGTAATCCGCCTGTACGACCTCAAATATCAGCAAGATATCGCCGCGCGCGGCCCGATGGCTATCGCTACGGAACAACTCGCAGCACGCGTTAAGAACGGCGAAAAGCTCATCTTGATGTGCTGGTGCGCGGGAGCGCCTTTCAACAAACCGTGCCACGGCGACCTCATCATCAATCAAATAGAGCGCCTCCTCACATTCAAGTGCGAGTGACACCAACATCACGGGCTCCCGCTGGAAGGGACGACACCCATAGTCGCTCCGCGAGCCGAAACTTTGCGGGCGGCCTTCGGGCCGGCCGCAATTCCCGCATCCGCCTTTCGCTTCTAACCCCGCGACAGCCGCCGCGCCCATGACGGCGGCGCCCAAGTTTTGCGTAAGGAACGAAAACGCCCATTACGCCCTGCGGGAGTCAAAGAGAGGTTTATCCCCGAGCCCGACGCTCCTTCCTACTCTCACGAAGCCCACTTCGTCGTCTTCGCCCTCAGGGCGACGATCCCTCCCACGCCCTCCCCCAAAGGCGGTTTCCGCACTCCGATACGCCACGCGACCGGATGCGACCGGCCGTGCCGCGTCAAAGGGCTCCCTTTCCTGAAACAAGTCCGTCTTTCTGACTGCCGAGATTACCATGCGGGGATCAGCCCGCATCAAGGACGCGCGGTCCCCCTATTTTACCGAACGTAAAGCGCGCGCAAGAGCGCGCACATTTCTTAGTTGTTTTCGTTCGACAAAATCGGAACCACCACGCGCCGCCTCCGGCGGTCGCTTCGCGATCCCTGACGCACGCAGACCCCGCATTGTTGCGGGCCTTTGTCATTCAGACAAAGGAGATCGAAATGCACATTACCGCAACATCCAACGCGCTTCCGCAAAGCCTCGCGGCGCCCGCCTCTGTCTTGCAGTCCGCCCTATCGAACGAGCTCGATCCAGTCAATTCGTGGGCGCAGCGTATCGCAAGAATCGAAGAAGCCATCTCGGACGCACGTGAAACGCGGCGCGCCGCCCGCAGCCAACTCCTGAAACCTGCGCTTCCAGGTTCCGCCCGCGCCTCCAACGAAACCCTCTACTTCAACGCCTGCGAAATTGTCGCCCAATGGGAGCAGCAGCTCGATGACGCCCTCAACGCCGACTATTGACATCAGTGAAGGCGGAGGCAAACCCTCCGCTTTTTCTTTTCACTTTCCGCCTTGTCGAGAAGAACTCCGCCCCGCCAGGATCAATCGCACGCACGGACCGCGACGGCCCTTAAGCGAGGGACCGCGCTTGTCTTACGACAAACTCATTCACCTTCGCAAAGAATTCTTCCCCCCGGCGCGTCGCTCTTCCTTTGGCGCAGGGATCGGAAGCCATGTCCCTCTGCTCGATCAGGCATCCGCCCAATTCATCGATGGTGAGATTCAACTCATCTAATCCAGTCGCCATCATAATCGCCGCCAGGACGACCTTCTTGCATTTCATCTCGAACCTAGTCCGCTTTTGCTGACTCCTGCGCCTCGCCAACAGATCTTGCCAGACACGCGGCGCCGAGAACGCCCCTTCTTCGGCGCCATGAGCCGCCTTCAACAGTTCGAAATCCCGCCGCGCAGAAACATACATCGGCGAGGAAACCCTCGCGCCACCTTGCCCGTCGATCATCTCGAACAGCAGCGTTAAGTCCTTCGACGCGGAAGGCGTGCTCCGGACAAATTCTTCCGCGAGACCATCAAATTCCGGCAACGTATAAAGATTGCATCCCGCCTCTTCGAATCCTTCCCACGTCTCTGACCCGCCGTCTCTCATCGCCATCCCCCGCTTTCTCCGACTACCCCTGTAGTCATGACGCCGCCGACTGTCCCCTTTGCCCACGCGAACGCCCAAAAAAATATCGCATCGCCGGACGCGATCTGCCGCGCGATATTGAAGAGCGCCTTTTCCTGAAACAAACTCTCTCTGACGTCCAATCCTACCATGCGCGGATCGGCCCGCATCAAGGACGAACGGTTCCCCCAATTTTATCGAACGCAAAGCGCGCGCAAGAGCGCGCATCATTTTATGTTTTTTCGTTCGATAAAATCGGCTCCCCCATTCGCCGCCGCTGGCGGTCGCTGCGCGATCCTTGACCCAGATCGACCGCGCATAGTCCGCGACCTTTGTCATCAAGACAAAGGAGAGCAAAATGAGCATTCACCTGCAAATTGAAGAACTTCGCGCCGAACTCCGCAACTGCCTCGACGCCGAGGAGCGCACCCACATTCGACAGGAACTCGATATAAAAGAATTGCTCGCCGCCAAAGGCGATCAGGGTCCCAGCTGAGGACTCGCACGCCGCACACACCGGCGTGCGGCGAACGCCTCCGGGTCTCATGTTTTCGGGGACGGCCCTCCGTCCCCGATCCGCGCCGGCGCTGATCTTCACCCCCCGGCTCTTACGCGCGAAACGCCTGGCCGCCGAGATCCGTCAGTGCGAACCCTCCCCCAGTGAACAGCAGCTTCGCCCTGTTCACCTTTGCGCACGCATAGGCGTAGCAGGCGCTCATACTGAGCCCTGCCGGATGGCGGCCTTCGCCATATTGCGCGAAGGCATCCGCCGCCATCTCCAGTTCCCGTTCTCCGATGCTCACGATCCTGAAATTGGCCGCTTCCAGAAAAAGGCGCACATGCGCCCGAGCGGCGCTGACCGAGAACATGTGGCTGTCGCAAAGACTGGCCACGGTTTCCGATACAGACAGAGCCGAACACAATCTCACGCGCTCCCCTTCCAGCCGATCTGCGATTTCTCTCGACTGAGCATCTCCCATGATGATTGACATCAACGCCGATGCGTCTGCAAAAATCATCGACGATCTCCCGCAACCGCATCCGATCCGGCCTCGACATTCACGCTGCGGACTGATGGCGGCAGCGGATGATCCGCTCTCAACCGAGCGAATCGATCACGCAAGGGGATCGCTTCGGCTGATCGCTCCAGCTCTGCCCCAACAGCTAATTTCACAGCATCCTGCTTCGTCAGGCCACGCTGTTTCGCCAGTCGCTCCACCAGCTCGGCGGTCACATCGTCCTTGATATAAAGAGGCATCGAAACTCCCGAGGATATCCGAATATCCATTTCAGGATATCCGAATATCCTACACCATCCAACTCTTTTGACGGGACCGCCTAACCGAAAAACGCAGCGCTGCGGTCCCACCAACACGAACCCGGTTTTCTACGACCCCCATGAGCGAAGCCACCCTTTCACGGCGCTCGGCAAATCTCTCAGCTCGCGCGGCTCGAAGGATTCCGCCATGCAAGCCCGTTGCAGCGCCGCGTTATCCCCGACGCGCACCGAAAACGACGTCGCCGCGCAGCGACCCACCGCATCCATCGTCGGCCCGTCCTCCCACGCCCGCACCTGATAGCCAGACCATGCGATGAAAAGCATCGCGGCGCCGGCGATCGCCGCGAAGCGCATCGCCATCCCCCGATTGTAATTCGTCTGCTTGAGAATCAGCCATCCGCTCGTCTCAGACAACAATGCCGTAGCCATCGACCGCGCGACCCGTTGGATCGATTGATCGTATTGGAATTGGGTTTCGGCCTCCGCCCGCGCAGCGAGCGTCGTCGCCACCTGCGCGAGATCGAGAACCTGACGGCCCCCGTCAAGCAAGAGTCTCAATCTGTGCAGTTCGGCTTCGCCAGCTTCTCTCGTTCCCTCCAGAAGCTTTCCCAAATCACCGATCGTCGCAATATTCGCGCGCCCGACGGCGCTGATCGCCGAGAGCAACGCCGAAACGAACTTTCCCTCCAACTCGTCGGCGTTCACCCCCCAATCCCGGGCGGCCTGTTCGACCGCCTTCACATGCGCCTCCAATTCCAACGCGGTTCCCTCTGGAACCAGCGACCTTGCCCGGCTGCTCTCCATCTGACGCCTCCTTGTCGATCAGCTTGCCGATCCGCACCGGATCACGGAGCGCTCTGCGTGTCCTGCCCGAGCGCGCCGGACACCTCGCCCGAAGATCTCGTTCCTTTTCCGCGCCGCCTGGGCTCCCCGACGGCCAACACATTGCTGGCTTCTTGCCGCAGACGCATCTCCGGCAACCACAGAGAAGGAATCTTCTCGAAGAACAGTTCCGGCAGTTCGCCTTCCCACCACTGGCGGACTCGTACTCTGTTGAACAACGTCAACGCTGTTCCCCCTGGCTTTGCGAGACCATTCATCGCGTCCTCAAACATCAGACCGCGATCCGTGACCTGAGACATACAGTTCAGCCTGGGCATGGTGACGACCCGCGCGCCCTTTCTAACCACAGCCGAAATCGCCGGCTGCCTGACGATATCCGCAAAAGCGACTTCGTTTGACCTCCCCGATAGAACAAGGCCCGAATTCATCACGATTAACGTCGCATCGGGCGCCAATAGCTCGTCCTCTGCAAATCGCTCAAGATAGTCGAGATCAGCCAGCTCGGGCCCGATCACATGCACCAGAACAACGCGCACCCCTTCGTTCTCCAGGGTCGAGACGATCGGCACATCCTGAACGAGACGAGCCAGAGGCGTGTCGCCTCCTCCGATGTCGAGCATCGCGTCGTACCGCTCCGCAACGAGCTCCATAAATTTCTCCTCGAGCCATTCTTTGATGTCTTCCGGATCCAACGACTGCGGCTGTCGTGCGTCTTGATGAAATATCGACATATTGTATGTCGTGTTCATCTTATCCGCGTCCCATATCTGAAACTCTGCGCCGTGCGCTCGAAGAAATTGCGCTGTCGTATTCAGAAACGACGTCTTCCCCACACGCTGACGCCCAACAACGATCATCAGGATCGGCAAGCGCTCATCGCTCGAATATTTGCGTTCCATGTCGTTAAAGCCTTTTGTTTGGTTTAGGAATATTATGTTTGTCCGTCCGCCTGAACTCTGCCCTCAATCCCAACAACTGCGTTTTGAGATTGTGGCGTTCTTCATCCGTCAATCCTTCCTCTTCCCATGGCTCGATTGTGCTGCCTCCTTGCCTCGCTGGGACTACCTCCGTCGACGTCGATGCGACCGCATGGCTTCGCCCGGACGTTTCTTCCGCAAGCGCCGGTCCATAAGTCCCTCTCCATTGCGAAGGCATATTTCTGCGCGGATTGGCCGCCCGCTTCGCGGCTTGCTCGGCATCCGCGGCCGCGCGCCGCGCCGCAAGGCGCGCCCTCTCCTTGCGAACGCGCCACCATGTTTTCTGCGCGGTCTGGTCCGTGGCGGCCTTCCCATTGACGTCGCTCAGTCCCAACTCGGCGAACTCGACGCAAAGTTCGCCCCACCGAAGACCGAGGCCGGCTTCGCCCTCCGCCTCAACAAGTTCGTCATGGTTCTCCAGGAGCCACCAGAACAACGACGAGCGCACTTTCGGCCGCGCAACCATCTGCAGAATTCTCTCTTTGCCTTTCCGATCGGAACTCATGATCCAATCCTAATTTCGCTCGACGCGAACCCAATCCGTTGGATGCTGCCCGCAACCCAGCATCGCCATCACCGGCGCGAAAGCCTCTTCCATTTCCCGGATCCACACCCCGATGATGTGACGCTTCGCAGGTCCAAGCGCTGGCAAGCCTCGTCCTGATCGCCCGCCCATGGCGTCGCGTATCCCGATACCGAGAGCACTCATCTCTCTCGCGTAAAAATCGAGCATCGGCATAACGACCTGTTTCGCCCCGCGCCGCAGGGCCGCCTCCCACGCGGGATGCGCCATTATTTCCCGGACACCCGTTTCGACCGAACGGCCCCGCAGCACTATCCCCTCGTTCACCACAAGAATTGTCGCCGCCGGGCCAATCAAACGCTCGACATGGTGCAAATACTCAAAGTCGCCCTGGTCCAGCCCGAGCAGATGAACGACGACAAGATCGATTTCTTTGCTGTCCAAAAATGCTGCAAGCGGCAACTGCTCTTGGAGTTACTTCAATGGAAAGGCTGGTGCGCCACAATCAACGACGGCGCTCACTCGTTTTTCGGCCTGCAGAGAGACTATTCGCGCAATCCAATCCACGATATCGTCTTCATCGCCGCCAGCCAGAGACATTGCGTCCGGGTAAAACGGGGCGAGCGACGGGTTAATCAGATCCGCATCGGCCGCGATCATCGCCTGACCGCGCGAACGGGCCTCATCAACCAACCACCTCGCCCAAAGGCTCTTGCCGCTCGCCCCACGTCCGACGGTCATAATCAGCTTCGGGCGTTCGTTGCGCTCCGCGCAGCCTCTTTCGCCCTCCAGCACGCCTTGAGCGCAATCTTTGCTATAATCATTCACGTCGGGATCCCTTCCGCTTCGAACGAAAGCCATCCCAACACCGCGCCACGCGAACGCCTCTAAAAATTTTGCGTCGACCCGCAAATTATTTTCGCGGGTAATTTCAGCCTTTCGGCGCGCCGCCGCCCTTAAGTTCCGGACGGCTTCCGGACCGCCCCCGGACTATTCGCAGACGACCACCAGACGGTGCTCGGACGGCAGCCGGACAGCAAAATTCGAAAAAAATTGCTACATGGACCAATGCACCATTGGTGCGGCGCCGCTCGCTGCGCTTGCGACGCCTTGCGCCTGCGGCGCTCGCGCTTTGCGCGAAAGAGAGCAGGAGATTCGCGGCAAGGGGGTGTTTTCGCGAGGCGCTTTCCGCCCAGCCCCGGCGCGAGGCGGCATCTAGCGATCCATTTCACTCTCGAATCTGCGCCTCCACGTCTCAGCGGAGGCCGCCAGCCGCCTTTGATGGCGTTTGGGCGCTCGTCCTGCCTATCACGGCCGCTTGCCTGCCCTGCGCCCTCTCAGGGCTTCCGGCGATCGGCAGCGAAGCCGCATTTCCTGCTGCAGGTTTCTCGGCCACGCCACGGATCGGCGCCGATTGCGCCCGGCGCGATGCCGATTTCCCGTTCGCGTCGCGCTGCGCCAGCTTGGTTAAGCCAGCCTCCGTGACACCCGCTGCTGCGCATGAAAACGGCTCGGGAGCAGTTCCCCGGCCGGATCGGAGCACTGGCTAACTAATTGAAACTACGAGAATAGGACCATTCAGATGCTAGACCAGGACACCCAGGCATCCGCCCCTAAATCGGAGTGCGTGCCGATCGAATTCAGTTTTGAAGACCACACCGTAAGAACGATTCCTAATGGCCAACAGGTTTTGTTCGTCGCCAAGGACGTCGCCGAGATTCTCGGTTACGGGAACACTCGCCAAGCAATTTTAGACCATTGTAAACACGCGAAGTCCTTAAGAGATCTTTGGGAGGGTCGCGAAACGCGACGCATCCTCGCGGTTGTCCCGTCTCTACACCCACAACTCAAGGTTATCCCTGAATCTGACGTCTATCGTCTGACTATGCGATCCGAGCTTGATGCAGCCGAACGATTCCAGGACTGGGTCACGGAAGACGTTCTCCCCACGATCCGCAAAACCGGGCGGTACGAGACCACGCAAGGCGCCGCAGCCCCCAAAATCAACGCTTCTGAAAAAGAGGGGGCTGTTTTTTTCCCGAATCCCGGTCGGTACACAGTCACAGTCATGCCGGACGGAAAAACCCATGTGTACCGAAATGAACTCAAGTCATTGGTCACGGAAGCCAATGAAGTCGATTTTTCCCTTCTCTGTCACACGCTAAAAAATATCGACGCCTCTTGGCGCCGCGTTCAGCATTTGCATTCCCTGCAAATCGACACGACCGACGGCTTCGCCCTGCGCATACTAAACTCGACGATACAGCTCGGATCCGAGACAGCAGACCAGTTTATTGGCACGTCGCAATACCGGAATTGGGATCCCACCTGACCCCAGCCGGGCCAGTCCTCCTTCCCGCGCGATCGACTGATTTCCCGTTCGCGCGGGGCGCTCTCATCCTCCCTGTCCATGGACATTAGCGTCCATGGACATGGAGAAACTGATGAACGCCGACGCCCGCAGCCTAACCCCCGTCACGGACGCTCTCGCCGAGATTTCCGAAAAACTTAACACGATGGACCACGCGCAGGACGCGCTGCTCCTCAACGGACACGCCCTCCACGAACAGATGCAGGCCGTCGGTAGCCTCCTCAACCATCTGGTCGAACTGGTCACGCCGCCGCCGCGCGACCAAGAGGGGCCGACCCTGTCCGACCTCCTAAACCGGATCGTCCAGCAGCAGATCGCCCTGTTCCAGCTTCAGAAAGAAACGGTCCAGGCGGTCCTGCGCATGGAACAGCGCTCCCTCGGCATTCAGGTCGAGGGCTGAAAATGCTGAATTTCAGGAAAGTCTCTGCCGATTCAGACGGATCGGAAATCCGCCGCTATATGACCCAGGACAAGCCAGAGCCCGACCCCGTCAGGGCAATCGACGCTGGCGGGAAGCTCCTCGAATCGGGCGAAAAGCTGACGCAATATTATACCGGCCGGGGCGCGCGGGCGAGCTGGCGGCCTGACATGCCCGCCGCCGTCGCCGCGGCGATCGGGCTGGCGGACGCCCGCCAGCAGCCTCGTGACATGGAACTCGACCGCCTTTTTGAGGCCAAACGCGCCGACAATGGTGAGGGCTGGTCTCAGCACCAGCGCAAGAACAGCGGCTTCGATTTTGTCTTTTCGCCGCATAAATCCGTCTCGCTGGCCGCCGAATTCGCGTCAAATCCAGCCGAAGCAGCCGCCATCCGCAACGCCATCTGGGCCGCCAACGACGACGCCTTGCGCTACGCCGCCGACGACCTCGCCCTCGCCCGAAAGGGTCACGCCGGCGAAAAGGGCGCCGACCATGGCGAAATCGGCTGGGTCACATTCGCTCATGACGCCGCCCGTCCGACGGTGGCCGTCCAGAATGGTCCGGACGGCGCGACCTATCTCCTCGATGTGCCGACTGCCGGCGATCCCCATTACCATCTGCACAATTTCATCCCGAACATGGTGGTGACAAAAGAAGGGCGCGTCGGCTCGATCGACAGCCGCGCACTGAGCGCGCACAAGGTCCACGAATATGGCGCTTATTTTCAGGCCCAGCTCGCCGATCGGCTTCGCGCCCTTGGCGTCCGCACCGGCTATGATCACGACGAACAGGCCGTCGTTCTGACCGTCATCCCCGAGAAAGCCGTCACGCTGTTTAGCAAACGCGACCGCCAGGTCATCGGCGACGCGCGGAAAATCGCGCGTGAACAAGATCTCGACTGGGACGATCTGACGATTGATCGCAAACGCCAGATACTGCACGAGGCGAGCGCCGAGGGCCGGCTCGGCAAGACGAAGGACGAGGCGCACGAAGTCTGGCGCCAGCAGGCGGCTGAAATAGGCTGGACTCATGACACCGTTATCGGCGCGATTCAGCATCCAGCCCTCACCGACGACGATCGCTGCGACACGGCCTATCGCCATGCGGCCGCGGCTCTTTCTAGTGAATTCCAGACGGCCGCCGTCGTCGACTATGACAGGCTTCGCGTCCACGCGGCGCGCGGCCTCATCGCCGGCGGCGTCAATCGCGGCCGCGACGACGTCGACCGCGTCGTCGCTCTCCTCGAGGCAAGGGGTTTCAAACACAATGGCGTCGCCGTCTCCCTCGTCGCGGGACTAAGAGACGGTAAGCTGAGCGTCACCCACACCGAGCAGATCCGGATCGAGCAGAGCCTTTCGGCACAGGCGCGCGCGGCGGCGGCGCAGCGAACGTCCTCCCTTTCCGAGCCTGCGATCCTCGCCGCGATCCGCGCCGTTCAAAAAGACGATCCCGGCGCCCAGTTCACGGATGAACAGCGATCCGCCATTTACGCTATCGGCCGCGGCGGAAAGCTTTCCCTTCTCACTGGCGTCGCGGGCGCCGGCAAAACGACGCTTTTGCGGCCACTCGTCCGCGCATGGAAGGATGCAGGCTATGAGATGGTCGGCATGTCCACGGCCTGGCGACAGGCCGACGCGCTGAAAGACCCTGGAATCGAGCGCACCTTCGCCCTTCAGCCCTTATTGGACGCGATCGAGACCGGAGATTTCACGCCAGACGCCAGGACAGTCCTCGTTATCGACGAGGTAAGCCAGATTGGCCCGCGCCCGATGCTCAAACTGCTCGAGCTCCAGGCGAAGACCGGAATGACCATCAAAATGCTCGGCGACAGGGAACAGGTCCAGTCGATCGAGGCAGGCGATACGATCGAACTGTTGCGCCGCGTCCTGCCGAAATCTGCTATGCCCGAAGTGCTGATCTCCCAGCGCCAGAAGGGCGCGCGCGATCTCAAAATCGCGTCTCTTTTCCGCGACGGCGACGCCGAGACCGCGTTTGAGATGAAGCGCGAGGATGGAACCGCCCATCTGGTCGAGGGCGACTACGACCAGGTGGTCCAGAAAATCGCCGACCTCTATATCGAGCGCACGGACACCCTTCAGACCGCCGACAAGCGCATGGGCGTCACCATTACGACCCTGACCAATTCCGAAGCGTCCGACATAAGCCAGGCGATTCGCAAGCGTCTGATCCAGAGAGGCGCGATTGGCACGGACCAAACGATCCATAAAGCCGTCTATTATCGCGGCGAGAAGGCGGAACTTTTCAATATGCCAATCGCCACCGGCGACAAACTCCGGCTCTATCGGAAAACGACGGCGAATATCGGCGGCCGCAGCGCTACGATCGGTAATAATGGCGACATTGTCTCGGTCGTCGGCAAGACCGGCCAGGGCCTTGTTTTACGCAACGAACGCGGGCAAGTCGCCGAGGTCGACTGGCAGCGCCTGACAGACAAGAAAACCGGACGCCTTCTCGTCGGCTTCGGACGCGCTTTCACGATCGACGCGGCGCAAGGGATGTCCACACGGGGGGAGCACATCAACGCTCTCCCCCACGGAACCGGCGCCGCCTCGGCGTTCAAGACTTACACCGCTGAAAGCCGCGCAACCGGCCAGACTCACACCATGATCTCCAAGGCCGCCGTCCTCGGCGCCGTCAAGCGGTCGATGGCTCTAGGCGACGCCACACCCGTCACCGATGAAGATCTTTGGGACAGAATCGCCAAGGACACCTCCCAAAAGCCGTACAAGGCCCTCGCCATCGATCTGGCGGCCAAGGCAAAAAGCGCTTCCGAACCGACCGTCAAAAATAGCCTGTCCTCTCACCGCAGGATTGAACGCGCGGCCGCAGCGATGCCCGCACTCGGCGAGAAAATCCGCGAAACCTTCGACGCCGCCGCCGCACGCGAGGCGTTCGGCCGCCAGCGCGAGGCGCTTGACGAGTTTGTGCAGCAATGCGCCGCCATGCTCAAAGAAGCAGCCGAGACTGTGAAGGAGCACATGAACGCCCTGCGCGTCGCCATAAGACCCGACGCCGCTGTGCATGGCGCCGCTTCTCCCGCCGAGCGCCCTCCGGAGGCGGCGATCCGGCCATCTCCCTCCCCCGGACCTTGATCAAAGACTACGCCGCCATCAGGCGCGCGCTGGGGCCACGCTCACCTACGCGCTCCGCCCAACGATCAGTCGCATTAACCCGAGCCAGAACTCGCGATCCGCCTCGCCGGAAGCCCCTCTCGACAAGTCGTGCAGGACGACGGGCGCGCCGGCGAGAGCGGCGCTCATCGTTTTGTGCATCCTCTCCTTGCCCGCCCAATAGGCTTCGTCCGAATATCCCATGGTCTCGACGATCGCCGTGTGGCGCCCGCCTGCCCCAACGCCCGACGCCCGCAGCACGAAATCGGGAATGCAGGGGCCTCTTCCCGCCACCCCCTCGTCCGCGTTCCCGTGATCGAGGAGGTCGAAGACCGGCTTTTCAATTGTCATTGAAACGCGTCGCTTGGCGCCGATCCAGGCTTGCAGGCTGCGCAGCTGCGCCAGCGTTTGCCGCTCATAATCGCTGTCGACAAGCATCAGATGAGACGGGCTCGCGCAGGGATGCAGATAGGCCGAGAGTATTTCGACCTCGCCGTTTTCCGCCGAGCGCCCGACGACGCAGGCCCCAAGATAAGGCGCCCGGGCCGCGCGCGCCGCAAGCGTTTCCCTGGTTCCTCCGACGCCTTCTCCGAATACCGCGACGCGTCCGCTGACCGCCAAAGGCTCTCCCGCCAGCGGCTCTAGAACACCGGCCGAAACCGCTCCGATCCGGGCGATCAGCACCCCATGAGGCCGGGTTTCCTTGAACCGGCCTGCCGGCGCCGCCGCGACCTTTTCAAACAATTCGCCAAGCCGCCCCGGACTGGTGCAGAGAAATTCCGACAAATGCACGCTCTCGTCGATCTCCACATTTCGCGCTGCGCGCCAGATCGACTTGACCTGATCCACCAGCAACGGAATGCGCTCGCCGGCGTCCAGCCGTTGCAGTCCCGCCGCATCGACCAGACGCATTAGAAGCCGCGCGAGCCGGGGCCGGCCATTGGCATGAGACTTCCCTACGATCGCCTTTTCCAGCGGCGCGGACGCCTTCCCGAACGCCCGCGCGAGCCTTAGCGGCGCCGCTTGCACGCGGCCGTAACTTCGCAGGAAGGCTGCCTGCTCTGAAGGATCGCGGAAAAACGCGCAATCCTCGTGGTGCGCCGGCCAATGCGCGTCCTCATGCCGGCGAATATGCGTCAAGGCGACGGGAACCAGAACGGGATGCCGATCGCTCTCCCCTCGGCAATTGCACAGAAACCACATGCCGCCGCTCATTTGCTGATAGCGGGCGACGACAGGCGCCGCGGCGGCGCGGGCGGCGGCATTCCCTCCATGCCGCCCAAAAGCATCTCGCAGCAGCCGATCTTCTTCCCGCGAGAGAACCGTTGTCCAATCAGCGCGTCCTTTGGGCGCCGCCCGCAACATTCCCTGATCTTCCCATCTGTCCCGCATGACAGCCTCGTGCCACCTGATGGTTTTCTACCGTTCGCAGGCGTGAAACTACTGCACCCAATTAGGCCAGTATTGCCGCCTTATAGCGATCGATTACATGACGCCAAAACGGCCATTTATCTGCCTGACGCCACATATTCGCCTTATTTCACCGCCCAATAAGCTATTCTCTTAAGCGATTTCTGGAGCCCGGACGTGTATGATCTTGATACATTCGCCTTGGGCGAAATACTGGGTCTCGAGGCTACGAAGTCCGGCAACTCTCTCGAAGCTTTCACCGACAAAATTCGCGAACATTTCAATCTAAAAAACAGTATTTATGTCTGTCCTACGTTTCGTCCGGCCGAAGAGTCGCTGCCTTTTTATCTAACGAATTACGATCAACGCTGGGTCACGCATTATACCAAAGAGAATTATCAGCAGATCGATCCTACATTTCAGGTCGCCATGCGCTCAGTCGCCCCTCGCGATTGGTCTCTCCTCCCCAGATCGACCCCCAAGGTCGCCAGATTTTTCGACGAAGCCCGAGACGCGGGTATAGGCCCCCACGGCATCACAATTCCGGTTCACGGACCAACGCCCGGAACTCTCGGCATTTTCACGGTCTCCTCGGATGACAGCGACGCCTCCTGGCTTGGCCGCCGGCACCCGCTCGTGAGGGATATGGTCCATGTCGCCCATTATCTGCATCAGCGCGCCTGCGACGAATATGCCGACGGACCGACGATCGATTTCAACCTCATCACCAAAAGAGAAATCGAGGCGCTTGAATTCACATCGGACGGCAAGACAATCGGCCAGATCAGCGCCAGCATGCGCATCTCGCCGGAAACCGTAAAAACGCATCTCGATTCCGCGCGCTTCAAGCTGAAGGCTTTGAACCGGGTCCATGCGGTGGCCCGCGCCATCCGTACAGGCCTGATACGCTGAGTTGATCCCTACGATCCGGACGCTTTGATCCAGCCTCTTTGGCGGCGGCCGCGCCAGCACGCGTCCGCCGCTCCCCTTTTTCGCATCCCCTATGCCTCTACCGGCTCGCCAGCGGATTTGTGTCGCGCAGAGGTTGCCCCTTGGGCACGCAAGACGGCGGGTTAACCATTCCGGCCGCCAGGATCCCGCCGCCATTTACGAGACAGGAATATTTACGCCCATCCTTTGTCGTCGCCGTGTAGTAAGTGTTCGGCGTCTTCTCCACTCTGTCGGACAAGGTAAGGTCGCTCGCCGGCACGCCCAATACGCCGGCGGTGTTGTCGCCAAGCCTGTCATCCGACAGCATTTGCGCCGCGCACCCTCCCATAAGCAGAACGCCGCCCAACGTAATTATTCTCAACACAGAAACCCGTTTCATCAATGCCTCCTCCATTCCTCAATGCAGCGCGTGGCGAATGACGTTGTGCGCCACCTCGCGCCCTATTCCCCAGCCAAAGCCATGCAACACCGACCGCATCAACCCTGGCCCGTCACCTGAAGCGAAAGCCACGGCGATGATCGCCGCTCCCGCCATCCACGCATATTTCACGATCGTCCCCTTTTGCTGACGCCGCCTGGCGCGCCCATTCACGGCGCTTCACGCGAGATGTTCCATCTCGCCGAATGCTATCCCCGCCGATAATTGATCGATTCCCGCCTCGCCATTTCGTCGCGCTCCCGTCGCGCATCTTCCTCTCGCCGGCGCTGCGCCAGATCGGCCTCCGCGCGGCGGGCGTCTTCCTCCCGCCGGCGCTCGTCATTGCGCTTCAGCTCCTCGAGCCGGCCATATTCGTCTCCCGCCATTTTTCCTTCCTCCTTCCAGCTTTTCGTTGAACGATCAGACTCTGTCCCATTCCTCGCGAACGCCCGCGCCTACGAGCATGTTGCGCAGAACATCAACCGAATAATTTCGCTTTGCCGTCACCCGCAAAAGCGGAATCCCGATTTCTTCAAACACAGCGTTGACGAAAACATCCCTCTCGCGGCGCGCGGGAAGAAGATGCGTCCTGTCGTCAACCTCGATCGCCGCTATCGGATCGAAAGTGAGCGCGCTGCAGATCACGAAATCGATGCTCTTGCCAAAAACCTTTTTGAGAGCCGCGCTCTTCCTGGCGTCGCTGGAACTTCCGTCCACGACAACAAGCTCGGCAAGGCGCACCTGCGCAAACACGCGATAGCCGCCACCGAGCGCCGCATCGAGCGCGCCCAAAAAGCATTTCTCGTTGGCGCTCAAAAATCTGCCCGGGCGATAAGACGCCCTTCCGCCCTTCCTTGAAAGGCTGACCCCTAGAACCAGCAGCGCCGCGACAGCGGCATACAAGAGCGCCAGAAGTGGCGGAATGCCCAATACGCTGTTCATCCCGCCCGCCCCTCGACCGCGTGGCAAAACGACAGCCTGGGCGCTGCGAAAGACCCACGCGCGTTCGCCCAGCAACGCGACGAATGAGACGCCGCCCCAACAAATCGCCTGCCGCCTCGCCGGCCGCTCCCATCACTCATTGGCGAGACCTCTCCGGCGCGGCGCTGACGCATTCCTCAGAAGCGAGCGGATGAAAGCCACCATGAAAATGACGAAGGCCATCAATAGCGCCGCGAGCCCGAAATAGGGCGCGAAGGCGGCAGAAGCACAACACAATTGGAAGGATCATCGCGACAGCCCCGCTCTCTTGATTGCAGGCTCCATCTCTGCGGAAGCCCTCGCGTCAGCCTTCGCGCGCGCGGCGGCGTTGACCCCTTCGATCACCCCGGAAACATCGGCGATCAGCGCCGAAACGCGCGCCGATGCGCTTTCTTTCGGCTGAAGCGCATCGACTGCTTCTTCGCGCACCGCAAGCACGCTCAGAGCGGCGCCGCGCGCCGTCTGCGCGGACGCCCCTGCCGCGACCTCGATTGCAATCATGGCCTCCAGCGCCTTCGTGTCGATCGCCCCGCCCGGAACCTTTTGAACCGCTCTCGTCGCCGAGGGCCAACGGCCCCCTTCAAGCATTTCGGTAAATGGCGTGATGATCGTTCCGGCCGGCAGCGTCTCCATGAAAGGCGTTCCGCGCGCCGCGTCGATCGCCGCGGCGACGCAGGCGTCGGCATTTCCCCCTTCGGCCGCGGCGGCGGAGAACGCCGCAACCATCTTCGCAACCGTCCCCGACCGTTCCGCGCGCGATCCTCCCTTTCCGAGTCCCTGCTCGACCGCCCGCATCACACCATCGATCAGATCGCACTCCGCCTTGATGGTTTTCAGATCCGGAGCGGGCAGAGCGAGCGGGCGGTTGAGGCGCATGGGCCCCGACATATCGACCGCCGCGTGAAACAGCTTGGCGTAAATTCTGCGGCCGCCAAAGAGGATGATGGCTTCGCCCTCGATCAAGCTCTGCAAATCTTGCCAGTCGACGCGCGACACTTCACGCACTTCTGCCTGCCGGGCCTCCGAATATTCGCCCACGCCGCTGCTATTGTAACTTCCCGCCTGCGTGACGAAGGTTTTGCCCGCGGTATCCTCGAGCCACTGCCGCGTCCTGTTGGCGTCCTGCTGACGCATCGCCACCGTGAGATTGGCGTTGCCGAGCAGCGATTGCGTCTTTTCGCCAAGCCGCGCCCATATCCCCGACACTTCCTGAAAGCCCAGCCAGAACATGAAATTCAGGCCGCGGCCCATCGCCAGCATTCGATCCATGCCGCTCGCCGCGTAATAGGCGACCTCGTCGAGCACGACATGAAACGGCGCCGGGCCCATTCCCGGCTTGTTGGCCACGATCTCGCTGTAATCGCCCTCAAGCCTCGATCCGAGCATCTGCGCCATCATCCCCCGCAGGGAGGCGACCACGATCTTGCCAAGCGAGGCGAGCCTGTCATCCGAGCTCTCGAGGGCGGGCAGGTTCACGACCAGAATGCGGCGGTTCAAAACGACGTCGCGCATGTCGACGTCGCTCTGCTCGACCTTGAAAATATGTCCCAGCGAGACCCCGAGCAGTTCAAAGGTCCGCGTGAAATAGAACACCGCGAAGCCGTGCTGTTTCGACGGCTCCTCCGTCTTCTGCTTGTTCCAGTCGAGCGTCATGTCATAGGCGGGAAGCTCGCCGAGATACGCTTTCAGCGGGTAGATGATGTCCTCTGGTATCGTTCCGACGTCTAGATCCTCGACCTTTCCGGTCACCGGATCGCGGACCTCGAACTTCTTCTTCATTGCAATCTTCCAGATGCAGCGAAGTTCGAAGGAGGCGCGGATCGTATCGATATTCAGCGGGATGCCGTGATTGTCGCGCATCCAGACCAGCACGGGAGCCATGGTGCCGACGAGCGCCACCGCGCGGTCGCGAAACACCTGGTTCGAATCGCCGCCTGCCGATTCCCCGAGCTGGCTCGACAGCATCTCTCCGATCGCATCGGCGTTGCCGACCGCGAACGGATTGAACGTATTGCTTTCCTTCGCCCCGCTCGCCACCATGAAATTCAGGCACAACACATCGTCCTCGCGGCCAAACCGGCGGGCGAGGGCGAGCACTTCTCCGTAAAGCTTGTTGTCCGCCTTGCCGTCGACGAGCACGAAGCCGCTGGCATGGGTCAAGGCATTCGCCAGAAAACTGACGATCGCCGTGGTCTTGCCGGCGCCGGTCGTTCCCGGCACAGTCGCGTGCTGGCGCGCATCATCCGACGAGAGCCACAATTCCCGCCGATCCAGGTCGCGTCCCAGATAGATTGTGCCCGCCGCCATGCGCGGGCGCCGCAAGGCCGGGTCCGGATAGTTCCAGTCCTTTATCCCGGCGCTTCGCGGCAGTCTCATCGGCAGCGTGACCCGCCGCGTCAAAACAAGGGTGGCGTACAGCAAGGACGTCGGCGCGATCAAATCGACCAACGCGGGTTCGACGAACATCGCCCCGGCTCCCCCCGCGAGGAGTAGCGCCGAGGCGTCGCTCATCAGCCCGGACCAGAGCCGCGTCGTCAGGGGACGGATGTCGCGCAGGCGCTGCGCGCCGCTGCGCTCGAACCGCTCCTGCGGCCCTTTGATGTCCCGCTGGATCACCACGGCCTAATCAAGCCCGAAAACGCGCGGCCCGGAGGGCGCGCCCGCCGGAGCCGCGCCCGGCGGCGGCGTTACCCGAGGCGCTTCCTCCAGCTCCTTGAGAACAGCGGGCTGTTGCGCTGCGGCGAGGCGCCGTTCCACAGGTGGCGTATAAGGCTCAGAACCTCTGTAGGCGACGACCGAAGGCGTCCCGCCCCCGCCGCCGCTCGCCTTATAGGCGAACACCCCGACGAAGCCGAGAAGCCCGCAAATGACGAAAATCGAGAAAAGGCTGCGGGCGCCGCCCACATTCGCATTCGACCCGTGGCCGCCGGGCGGCAAATATCCAGCGAGCGCTGCGCCCGTCAGGCGCGGATCGGGGTATAGTTGTCTCGACGGATCGACGGCGAGGTGCAAATGCACGTCAAAATGAAACCTGACGCTCTCCGCGTTCTGGTCCTCTGTTTTCGCCTTTTCCGCGAATTCTTCAGCCATTGATCATTCTCCCAACCATGAACCTGATCCAAAGGCTCGCTCGAACGCGCGCGAACGCGAAATTACCCCCGACGTGACGCCGGCGGCTTCATGCTTTCATGTCCAAGCCGGATCATCTTGATCGCCCGATCGACCGATGGCGCCGGCGCCGGGCGTCCAACCAGTCTTTCCGCCGCCCAATGATCTCGCGCGCCGATCGCCTCGATCCTCTGGCTCGGGTGCGGATGCGCCCGAGGTCCATCGATCTCGAAGCCAAGGGAGTGCAGCGCGTACCAGAGCCGCCGGTCGACGAGCTTCAGGAAAGCGAATTGAGCCGGCGCGAGAACGCCTCCCCGCAGCCGCGCCTCGCATAAAACGCTCATCAAGCCCGTCGTCGTGAAGAAATGCCGACCCATCACTTCGAGCACAGGCGTTATCACGCTCTTGTCGGAAAGATGCCCATCGGCCAGAGCCACCACGTCAGCCGGAAAAGACAGCGCCTTCTCCGGCCCGGCGCGACCATCGTGTTTCCTTTTGGGAAGCGATTCCGCAAGATCCCCCAGCAACGCGATTGCTTCGCTTCGCTTGTGGGCGTGATGCAGCCCCATCACCGCAAGCATGCACCTCACATGCGGACGCGCTTGATCAATGCCGCGCCACACCTCCCCAAGCTGCCGCGCCAGTTCCTTCCGCGCCATCAGCGCGTCAAATGCGCCATTCTTCCCGCTGGCCCAGGCCGCGACCCACTCCACCATATTCAAAGCCGCGTCGCCCGGTCGCGGCTCCCCTTTGCGGATGGCGGACAAGCCAAGACGACGCCCCACGAACGCCGCCGTGCTGCGGAACCCTTTCGCCTGTTCCGCCATGAGACCTTCGAGATCGAGCGCGCGCGTGAAACGCGCCGCCGCCGCGCGCCGGAAACAGAGCGCGGCGAGAAACAGCGACAGTCCCATCGCCGGATAGAGGAAGAAACGCCCAATCTCTCGAAACAGACGCACAAGCTGGTCGAAGGTCACACGGGCGGGATTCGCAGTGAGCACCTGCGCATCCGCGCGATCAAATCGATCCGTGAACTGGTGGATCGCCTGCATCTGCCAATGCGCGACCTCCATCGCGGCCTGGCTGACTTCCCGATGATGAAAATACCAGGCCGCCCAGCACAAAACGCCGCTCCCGGCGACGATGACGATCAGGCTGTAGCCCGTATGATCATTCTCCGGCGCCCCGCCCGAATGTGCCGACGTCGCCATCGCCTACCTCCCGTCCGCCGCGCTCGCCTCGGCAATTTCCATCTCCGCCTGGCGGCGCAGGCGCAGGACATGCGCCTGCACCTGTTGCAGATATTCCTGCTTGTATTTTGGAGTATGCGAATGATAGAGGGCGACGCCCTCCCAAATATCGCCGCCTGCCTCGTCGAGGCCCTTTCGCATGATCCAGGCGCCGCCTTCAATGTTGGCGCAGAAATTATCGCGCAACGCCACATAGGTTGCTTCAGGCGAAGCGCGCCAATGCTCCGCGAGCTTGCCGATCCATGTGTCGTTCACCTGCATCGGGCCGATATCAACCGTCTTGTTTGTGTTCTGGCTCACTTTCCCCAGCCGGCCGTTCTCGACATTCAACAGAATGACCAGCAAATCCGGAGGTAACTGATAGAGGCGCGCCGCCGCCATGAGACACTCGCCGACGACGCTGCCGTCCGCTGCGTACTCCCCCGCCAACGCAGGCTGTCCCGCCACGAGGAGAGACGCCAGAACCCCGCCAAGAACTGCTTTCACGATTTCGTCTCCCTGTTTCTGATGCGCGCCGTGGCTTCGTCGAAGACCCGGCCCAACTCCACCACCATGATCCCCCTCGATGTCGAGGCCTCCGCGATAGCCTCCATCACAGCCAGCATGACCCCGGTAAAAGACGCGCCGCCAATTCGTTTCACCCGCCAGCCGAGAAGCGCGTGAATGTCCCGCTCCAGCTCCAGCGCGAAGCCGCCTCCGGTTGCGTCGCGCAACAGCGCCTCTCCCGCGAACAGAAACACGGGCAGCAGCCCATGCGCGGCCACGGCCGCGTCCACCGGAATCTCGACCTCCACACCCTGCGCCTTGTCTTCGAGCACAATCGGCCGTCCACCCTCTTCGAGAAGGCGCGTCAATACGCTGCCCACGAAATCGATATCGAGATAGCCCGTCATGCGAGCCTCCGCCGTTTCCACGAGGGAACCGCCGGCCGCAGCGGGCCGACGAACAGACGACGCAGCATCCGTAGAGCGGTGGGCATGGTGAGCCCGGCCCAGCTGATGACCGAAAAGAAGATTATGCCGCTCATGGCGATATAGAATGTCGTCCAGCACCAATAGACGACGAACACCAGCAACGGCAGGCACGCGCGCGCATCAAGAACCAACACCTTTACTGGCCGCCCAGTATCTCGCCACATTCTGAAACCCTCACTCCAGTTCCCGCCTTACCTCGGCGGCCATTTCTTCATTGATCCGGCCCTCTTCCAAAGCGATCGCAACCGCCTTTTCATAGGACTGACCGTCTCTTTCGAGGGCTTCCATCGTCAGATGCGGCCAATCATCGGCCGCAGCGCTTGCAAGTTTGTCCCTGAATTTTTTGTCGAAAACCAAAAACTCCCTGAGAGGCGTCCACTTCCCATCCGGGCGTTTGACCAATCGCTGATTGATCACCAACCTCAGGGACTGCGCACAGGAGATCATCGCTTCCTTGAACTGTTCCGCTGGCAGCAGGCTCGCGACGCGCTGCATCGTCAGCGCGACGTTTTCCGCGTGGAGCGTCGTCGCCGCCGCATGCCCCGAGATCGCCGCGTGAATGACCGCCTGCATATGCGCGGGCTTGCGGCACTCGCCAACGATGATATCGGTTGGCTGGCGGCGCATGGCCCCAGCCAACGCAAGATCGAAGCTCTGGATGTTGCGCGGGATCTCGCTCTGGTTGATCGCCGAGGTAGGGCTTTTCACCCGGTCGAACAGAAACTCGATCGGCTCCGCGAATTCGATGATGTTACGATGCGACGCCGGATCCACGAGCTTCGCCAGCGTCATCCCGCCTATCAATGTCGATTTGCCTGATCCAGTCGCGCCCGACACGATCATCAAACCCTTCTTCATCTGAAAAGACGACAGGATCCCCGCTTCGACATTCTGCTTTTCAAGCGGCGGCGGCAGGTCTTTCACCGGGCGGATCGTGACGTTGGCGCCATCGCCCCGGCTCGTCACCGTGCCCGACACATTGACGCGAAAGCGCAGAGTCGTGGTCCGGCTAACGCCGATCACATACATGACGTTGAGGTCTTTGCCGCCCTGCAGGCGCGCCATGCCGTCCGCGCCGTAAAGGTGGTTTACGATTAACGAAGCTTCCTTTTCATCCAGAGGCGAACGGCTGATCTTGTGGTTCTCGCCATAAAGGCGAAACGAGGCGGGCTGCCATGTCGTGAACATGATCTGTTCGGCGCCGAGCCGATGAACATGAGACATGAAGGAGTCGAGCCCCGGCGCATGTCTGCGCGGCTCCGTGACCCAGGCAAGCCCCTCGTCCGGCCACGCGTAACGGGCGGCGGTGCTGGATCGCGCCGCGCCGCTCTCTGGATGATCGAGCATGACGCTCTCTTTCCGCTGGATTATTTAGGACAATTGGTCGTCGTCGACGGCCAAACCGCCTTGTTCGCCAGTAAGCCGCGCTGCTCGGTGATTCGCGCGATCTTGTCGCCCGCGCGCAGTTCCGCGCCGCCGCCGTTCACGACGCTGCTCTCAAAAACCACTTTCGGGTTTTCAACAACACCAGCGCGAAGCAGAACGCGATAGCGGGCCATCCCGATGATGTCGCGCTGCAGCCGGCCGAGATCGGACAGGAAAATCTCCACGCCCTGCTTTTCGCCTTGCGCCCAACCCTCGGCGACGAATTTATTCCAGTAAGCCGCTTCAGGCTCCGTCCGCGGCAAGACCGCTTCCGAAGGGCGGCGCGGCCAGCCCCAGTCCCGCACCAGATAGGACCGCCAGTTCGGCGGCGCCGAAGCCAGTTGCGCCTGCCTCGTGATCGAATAAACGCAGGCCGTCTCGCGCGCCACCTGCCCCGCGTCGCCGAGCGCAAACGCCATCTGCGCCTGCGACACGATCGGCGGCCGCATCAGGATCTGGCTTGACCCGTGATGAAGAACGAGCGGACCAAAATCGTACACACTGTCGAGCGACGCTTCGTATCGCCGAAGCATTTCATTGATCGCGAAAGATCGCGCCGCCAGACCGCCTTGCGCGCCATAAGCGAGCCCGGCGGCATGCAATACCTCTTCCCGCCCCGGCTCGAGGCCGCTTCCCGGCCCGGTCGCTCCGGCTCGCGCCGCCTGCAGCGTCTCCAGGGATGGCGGGCGCTCGCCCCCCACGACCGCCGGAACTTGCGCGGCTCCGGTTACGGGTTTGTTCAACGGATTGCCAAGTTCATGCGCCGCGTCATCGACCACGGCCGGCGGCGGCATGGGCGGCACAGGCATGATCGTCACGCCGTTTTCAGCAAGCGCCGGGCAAACGGGAAGAAGCGCGCCGAGCAGGGCCGCCGCGCGGTAAATCCTCCGCAATTTAGACATGATGGATGACCTCGATCGTTTGATGCTGCGGATCGACCCGGACCGTGGCCTGGCCCCCGGCGTCCTCGCCGATCTGCTCGAGAAGGTCGTAAATGCGATGCGGCCCGCTGTAGATCCCGATGGCCAGCGGTTGCGCGTTCGATGGCGCGCTGATCGCCACCCTGTAACCGATCGTCCGCCCCAGCGATTCGATGGCTCCGTCAAGCGGGCCATTCCATTCAAAAGCGACGACGCGATCCAGTTCGGCGGGAACGATTGTGGGAAAGGCGCCGGCCGCCTTGCGCGGTTGAAGCCGTCCTATCCGCCCCATCTCGATATCGACCTCCTGCATGCTTTTCTGCAGAGCGATCTCAGCGTTCGGCATTCCGGTCGTGGCGACGGTCGTCGGAACTTCGACCGTCGCGCAGCCCGCGAGCGGCGCGGCGAAAAGCATCGCCGCCGCGCTGATCCTGTTTCTCCATCTTGTTCGGTGTTTCAGTATATCCGACATGCTGTGCTCCCATCGTCCACGATCCAGCCTAGTGGGCCGGCGCGCGAACGGGATGCACGAAATTCACTATCTTTTCGGCGGCGACGAAACCCAGCTCAGGCTGTCGTCCCAGCGCCTCGCGGCTCTGGCTTTTCCCCGTAAGCCATCCTTTTCCGCAATCGCGCCGCCAAACCGGTTGTCGCCCGTCGCACTCCGCAAGCAGTAAAACACGAGCAATAAGAGATGGCCTATGATGGTCAACCCAAGCAACATCCACCAGCCGGTCCGGCCGATGTCGTGCAGCCGCCTTACGCCGACCGCGATCGACGGCAGCCAATGCACGAGGTTCACGAGCCACCAAAGCGCGCCAACCCCAAAAAATCGGGGCGTCAGGGCTAGCGCGTCGACGATCGACGCCCCCATCGAAAACAGAGTCGCGCACAGAAAAAAGCACCAGAACTCCGAGCGCGCAGCGCGCCCTTCAAACACGGCATAGTTCCGCATCGCCGCCAGATAGGAATTCATCGAAACGATCCTCTTCTTACCCCGCATCCGGCGGCCCTTGCTCAACTCCGCTATTCGGCGGCGATCGCCATCTCGTCCGCTTCGTCAGCATAGGGACGAAGCTTAAGAGCGATCCCTCTGCCGTCGATCAACTCGTCCGACAAATCATCGATCACGCCGGTCTGAGCGCGCGCATCCACCTCGCCGCCGCGCAACCGGTCCGACTTTCGCCGCTCGATCTCCTTAAGCGCGGAGCCTGTCGGAAAGACCTTGGAGAGCCGCCGGAGCGCCTCGCTGAACCCCACCTTGTCATAGAGCCGGTTGCGCAACGCCGTGTCGCCTGGCGTCGTCGACAAGGCCCATAATTCGATCGGGCCAAGCGTATTGACCAGCAGCTGCTCGTATTTCGAGTTATCGACCTGCAAGACCGCCAGGAACGGCGCGCCGTTCGGCCCCGGACCATGCAGACCATGCCGGACGATAGATGCGCTGGCCTCGGAAAGGTTGAAGCGGGTGATCACCTCTTCCGACTCCTTCTCGTCGCCCGCCCGCAGCACGAAACGCCCCGTCGACTGGCTGATCAGGGCGTCGCCCATGTCGGATAGTCTCTGGCTCGAGAAACCCAGCTGAATATTATGTTTGCGCCCCTCGCGCGCGTCGAGCTCGGCCTGCGCGCGAACCTGCGGACTGCCGAGAGTGCGATGCCATTCGTCATAGTCGAGCCGCTTGACCGTTTCGTAGATCTCCTGAAAGCGGCGCGCGTGATAGGAGCGAACAGCCAACGGCACGTAACGCAGATAATCGGGTTTCAGAAAAAAGTTCCGGGCGAGGATATGGCGCCCCAGCAGATACATCATTTCCGTCTGGCGATTGGAGGCGGCCGATCCTGTCGGCGCGACTTCCTGCAGATCGAGCACGATGATTCTGGCCGGACCAAAATCGAGCTTCGTCGGACTGTTCAAGGTCGGAAACTTGCGGATCGCATCGTAAATGTAGCGCTCGAAAAGTTGCGACGCCTGCTCCGCGGTCAGCGCGATCTTGAGATTGGCGAACATGTCCATGACCTGTTCGGATCGCGCCGCGCTGATCAGATCCTCCAACACCGGCACCGCATGACGCTGCGCGATCTCAGCGAGCCTATGTTCGCGCACATTGCACAACGCCGTCACGACATCCCGCCAGAGCGGATCCTCCGCATGCAGCTCGATCCGGTGTTTTGCGATTGCCGCATCAACCACCTCCTCGACGCCGCGGCGATAGCGCTTCGGCGAGGCTCCGGGCACGTCCAGGCAAAGGCGATATGCCTCGTCGACGACAAGGCCGATCATCTGCGCCATCCCCTCGAACGGCGTGCTCGTTTCGGGTGGCAGCGTGAGCAGAGCCAGAAAATTCTGCAGGAACGCCTTCTCCAGCGGCAAGGGCTGCTCGCATCCGACTTGCAAATCGAACACGTTGAACTCGTAGCCCGGCGCGAACTGCATCGTGGTATAGATCGCCTCATGCCGGCGCTCCGGTCCCAGCGCTTCCTGGATGAGCCGCACAAATCCTTCCGCCGACGAACCGATGTCCACCTTCCCAATAAGCGGCAGTTTCGCTCCCCGGCCGCCCAGAACCGCCGGGCTGAGACACAGCCCGATGTTAATCGTGTTCGCCATGACGGATTTGCCCGAACCTGGCGGCGCCACAAAAATATCGATCACCAGAGGACGCTTTGATCCCCCCGAGGGGTCATAGGGCCAGATCGCTCCGTTCGGAAGCCGGAACAGGACGCTGCCGCGCTCCCATGGAGACACCGTATGATTCCACGGCAGCATAGGGAGCGCGTCGCCGAGCAAGGCCAGCGCGGGATTGCCTGTCGACGCCAGCGCGAGCCCCGGCACCGAACTCATAACCCCGTCCAGCGGGTCGCCTGCGATGCGCGCGGTTTTGCAATTGCCCCACCCCTCGACACGCTGCGAGAGCGTCGAGGCGCGGCGCCGAAGTTTCCTCGACTCCCCCACCGGAGCCCATGTCGCGAAGGACGCACGCAGTTTCACGCTGATATGATTGTCCTTCTCCCGTGCTGTGCGCAGCATCGCGAAGGCGCGCTGCAAATCCCGGTTCGCAGGAAAGATCGACAGGAATGACGCGCCGATTTCCTTGAACGCCATGCCGGCGCGACCGCCGCCCTCGAGAATGAAGGAGCATCGCCAAGGCAGCCGGTCCTGACCGAGGTAGCTGGCGAGTTCGACGAACGGGCGTGGATCCTCCGGCCCGATCGTCATATCGACGCTCACATACTCATTTTCGCCGATCTCGACCCGCTGGCCGCCATGCGTCACTGCGTCCGCGTGAAACATCTGGCTACGCAACGATGGCCACAAAAGGCCTTCCTTACCCGGCCGCTTCACGTCCTCTTCCGGCAAGCGCGGCATGACCTTGTCGCCGACCAGGATAGGACTCCATTTGGAGGCGACGGTTTCCCGATACATCGCCTCCCGGCTCGCGATCAGCGCATCCTTCGCCGACAACTCCGTCGCCGCGACATCGAGCCCGTGCAGAGCCGCCGCGACCCGCCTGACAAATCCGGTATGATGCGCAGCCATCAATTCACTGCGCAAAAAGAAGCGCTGCGAGTCGCCGATGGCGGGGCATTGCTTCGCCGCGGCGGCTTTCTCCTCGTTCATCTGCTTGACCTCTTCCTTGGTCAAAACAGCGCGACGCGTCCAGAGAATGAGATAGGACGCCTCCCAGCGCATGGTGGAGGCCCAAAGCCGCAAGCGTTCGTCGAGAATATCCTTCAGATCAATTCCGAGTTCGTGGGCGACATGCCGGCACGCGTCCATGTTGACGCGCTCAATTTCACTGATCGCCTGATCCGGATCCGACAAATACCATCCGACGATGGCGTGGCCTTTATTCTCCAGCGTGCCGGACAGATCCAGTCTCAGCGACGACGACAACCTCTCGATGTCGGCGCGCGTCGCCATCCTTTTCATGCCGCCGATGCGGATAAAGGACAGGTAATCGCCCTGCTTCGTCACAAGCGCATCGCCGTGCGAGGTCTCCAAGTCGCAATAGCCGGCAAGCGGCTGTTTCAGCGCCAGTGAGATGCCGGCCAACATCCGTGAAATGCTATTCAACACGATCATCTCCCGACTTTTGAGTATTCCAGGGATCTCAAAACGCACGTTAGCGCTCGCACAGTTGGGAGCGCCCCTCCTCGCGCCGCGATTATCGCGGCGGCGCCCCCAGCGCCGCGATGAGTTCTGGATAAATATCCTTGCCGTTGCGGTAGAAGCGCCCCAGCGGCAAAAGTCTCAGTCCCCCGAGCAGCGTTGCGCGTTGAGAATAGATATCCGGCTTGAGGCCAAGCAGCGCAAAGCCAAGATTGCGCGGCGAACAAGTTCCGAGCAAAGCCTCAACCTTTTCCGACCGCGCGCGCAGAGCCATGGACGCCGCGAAGGCCGCTTCCGAAGCCGCTGCGCCCGCCGCTGGGGCGCGGGCCACGTCGGCCGGCAGTCCATGGACCGCCAACGTCGCGTGGACGCCGCGCGCCAGGGCGTTGAGCGCTCCCTGCGTCAGTTCAGGGATCCAGACCAGGGTTGCTTCTTCGTCTATCGTTTCGCGATCCAGATGTTGGGCGAGATGACACAGGACGCATGCGGCAACGATATTCTCGCCAGCGTGGTCAAGGTGGTCGCCGTTCAAATGAAACGGCTCCTGCCAGCTTGCGGTTTTAAGACCGCAAAACCGGCAGGAGCCGTAGCTGCCGCTTCCCTGCGGCTTGGACGAAGGCTCCTCACACGACACAAGAGCCGACGTGTGAGCCGACAGGGTGAGCGGCAGAAGGCGCATGGCGCTTACTGGAACGTCACCGCTGCGGAAGTATCGGTGATCGTCGCGTTGGCGCCGGTCGCCGTGTTCGCCGCTTTCTGGATCCAGTTGCCGCCCGTGACCAGCAAGCCGGTCAAAACGAGACCCGCCACGCCGGCGGCGACCTTCCCGGATTCCCGATTTTCCGGCTGACGCGACTGCCACAGATACCAGGCGCCCGCGACGAAGGTGATCAGAGCGCCAACATACATGGCAGTCGAAGCTGCGAAGCCGCCGGAGGTCGAGAACTCCTGCGCGATGTTCTGAACCTGCGCGCCGATCGTGCCCGTCGCCGCGAAGGCGCTGGTGCCGAGAGCCATGAAGCCCGCGGCGGCGAGAGCCATCTGGGCGGCGGCGCTCTCGGCCGAGCGAGCAAGTCTACGCCTGCGTTTATCCAACAAACGACGACGGAGGATTTTTTCGGTAGGAACGAATTTCACCAGATCTCTCCTGAACATTGAACTGAGCATGGTACTGAACGAGGAGCCTCCCCGCGAGATCAAGACTGCCAGTGGTGTTTGCGAACGCCAAAATAATTTCTCAAGCCGTGGCCTGAAAAACCCCCGCCAGCCACGTCGTAATCGTAAGAATGTTTATCAACATGATGCCGAAAGTGAACTGCACCAGGCATCCACCCTGACTACGGTTGCTCCTTCCATTGATCACAGATCGCCACGCCGCCACGGCGAAGAAGCACGCCATCGCTCCAAACGACTGAAAGAACGCCTGGAATAGAGTGACGACATTCACCACAGTATCCCCGGGCGCTGTCCCAATGACGGAGCCCACCGTCGGGGCGACATAGCTGGTCAGCGCGCCGACCGAGACCTGCAGGCTCGTTCCCGCGCTCGCATTCGCCATCGTCAACACCTTGTCGAAAGACGCAAACGCCCCGCAGAGAACTAGCGACACGAAGGGAATCCACGGCCGACCGTGGAAGGGGTTGCCAGGATGCGCCATCATCCAGAACCCCCAGGCGGCGAAAAGGAAGCTCGCGAGCGCCATGAGGTAACAGAATGTCGGGAGGAGGATCGCCATGGCGTTGCCGATCTCTCCCGCGAAATCAACGAGTCCCTGCATTTCCCGTTCTCCTACTGGATGACGCCGCGCTCAGTCTGGACGACCCATGCGGCGCCGCGCTGGTCTATGCTCTTGACCTTCCCATATCCCGGAATGCTGGCGCCGATGGCTACCTGCAAAGGGCCTTCCTGATCGCCAGGGCCGTCGATCGCCGCCAGCATGGCGAGGCCCGGCGACGCCGCCTGAATGCGATAGCGACGCTGCTCATCGGCGGCGGCGGGAGCGGGAGCCTGCATCGTCAGGGAAGCCGTCCTGATCCCCGGAGCCGATGGGCCGATGGACTTGCCCGGCGCAGGCGTCGTTTTGGCCTGCACAGCGTCTCCGGACGCCTCTCCAACGGCCTTGACGCTCTTAATCGCCCTCTTCGCCTCACTCAGCGAAAGCCGCCGCTCGAAATCGTTGATTTTCGATTCGGTCGCACCCGCCGCTGCAACCTGCGCCGCCTTCAGGGCGACAACTTCCGCCTTCACTTCGCGCAACAGCGTCCCGAACTCAGTCACGAGCGCAAGCGCCTCGGTATCTTTTTTACCGCCATCGACAGCAGCCGAAGCTTGCGCCGGAGCGACGCTGGGCGCAGCTTGCGGCGGCGGCAGCGGCGCGGGCGGGAGCGCGACCACTTTCATTTCGTCGGTCCGCACCGACGCGACTCTTACGCCAGCGTCATTGCCGATTCGCGGCTTACTCTCGGCGCTCCCTGTTTCGAGAATGACGGCTTCCGCCTTTCTTTCCGTCGCAGGCGCCGCAGCCGCGGCAGAGGTCTCACTCTTGGGCGTCGCGTCCGCTGTCTTGACTTCCTCATGCGTTGTCTGCGCGCTCGCCGCCTTCGCCGCTTGCTCGACAGGCGCGGCTGCGCTGGTCGTTTTCTCCGGCGCCGGGGTCGTCGACTCGCCTTTTTTGACGGCATCCTGCTTAAAGGACAGGATCTCCGTAAGCTGATCGTTGCGCTCTCCCACGACGGCGGGCCTCGATCCGGCCGCGTCAGTGGCCTCCCGCTCCGGAACCGTCGCGAGCGCCGCCGCTGGCGCCATCAAGGCCGGATGCGGCGGCGATCCCTGCGGTACCCCGACTTCCGAGACCTGGACCGTTTTCGCGGTCTCTCCCGAAAAACTCACAAACACACCGCCGGCCGCGGCGACGAGCGCAACAATTGACGCCGCCCCGATGAACGCTGGACGCCGCCAAAGCGGCGCGGCGGGCGCAGACGTCGCCGGCGCATCTGACTCCAACGCCCCTTCTTCGATATTAATGACGGACGCCTCTGCAGCGTCTTCTTCGTCGACTTCCGCAAGGCTTTGCTCCGGCTTCCGACGCAACCGCCCCTGCATCGAGATCACAGCGCCGTTCAGCCGATCGCGCAGCGTCCGAATCGCACTACCCGATTGGACAACAGGTCTCTCGTCAACAGATATGGTAAATGGAGCTGCCTTCTCTCCGGGCAACGCCACGGGCAGTTCGTCTCCCTCGGCGTCGATTACCCCGACGTCCGTCCTCGCTAAATGCAATGTCATCGCGCACACTCCTTTGATTGGAGACCAAAGGATGGCGTACCCGCGCGCGAACAGCGCAAACAAAAAACCAGCGACCGCTTGAAGCGATCACTGGTCCGTTCTTTCCATCAATTTTAACGGGCCGCCCGGGCCGCCGCACACAGCAGCCGGCGGCTAGCTCTCAGGAAACCGCGTAATCCCCCGCGTCACTTCGGCTCGGTCACATTGCTCAGGAACACCACGCCAACCCCGACATTCGACGCAAGATTGATCGTCGGCCCTTTCGGCGTAGAGCTCTGCAAAGCGCTCCCGACCGCCTGCGCCGCGGCGCCCGCCGCGACCGCGGCCTGCTGTTTGAAGTTCAACGATCCGTAAGTTGTAGTCGTACCCCCGAAGGGCGATACCGACGTCGTCGCATTCGTCATGGCGACAGCCTGGCCCAGTCCCTCAACAAAGGCGGCGGCGGCGGGCAACGCAAAGCGTTCGAAATAGTGTTCGTCGACGCTGCTCGCCACGGACGTTTCCATGGAGTCCGGCGCCACGACCAATCCCGCGACCTGAAGAGATTTTCCGCGATGCTCGATTGACGTCACACGGACCACAAGACGCTCGCCCTGGTTCTTGGAAAATGTGCCAAGCATGCGGTCCCCGACGAGAGGGCCCGTATCGGCTTCGAGAATGATCGGGCCGGCCGTGTCCGAATTCACGGAAAGCACCGTATGAGCATAAATGCCGCGACCTGCCGGTACGAGAACGACCTGTTCGACGTCCCGGGCCGGAGCAGTCACCGCACGTTCCGGCGTCGCCGCCGGCCGGCCAGATGATTCTGCTGCGTTCATCTCCGCCGGGGCAAGGACGATGTCCGTGCGGGGCGGACGCCCATCCCAGCCGCTGAACATGTCGTTCAGCGCCTTCTTCACTTCCGGATCCATCTCGCTAACGGTAGATGCGCTAATCTGCTCGATGCGCGCCTCCGGCGGATCGCGCCTTTCCGGCGCAACATAGGGCGGTGGCGGAACAGAAACAGGATGTACGTTGACATCAAGGCTCGCGACCTGCACTGGCGGCGTCGGGTTCGGTGGCGGCGTCAAATCGAGTCCGATTTCAGCTGGCGCACGGGCGTTCATGTCGACGCTGCCCGGCATCGGCGGCGTATATGAGACATTCTGCTTCAGCGCCTTGTCCGCCTCCACCTGCGAGTGCCGAAGCAACAATGATTCCTGCGCCGGCGTGCTATGCGTCCCACCCGGCAAAAGGTTCATCGCCTTCATCTTGGCGACTTTGGACTCCACAGGATCGTTCTGATGGTTGATCGACAGACCTACCACCAACGCGATCATCGCCCCCCCGACGCCAATGATCATGACCAGACGACCCGGTCCTCCTCTTCCCACGCCGTTAAACACGCCCCCTTTGAAGTGCGCTAACAATGACTTTCTTGTCGACCCTGCAGACATCTCAGTTCTCCGAAAGTGAAGCCGACATCGTGACGCCATCCTTGGACAGCAGCACAACCGGCGTTGGCGGAATGGAATAGACCGTCAAGCCGCCCTCGCCGCTTTCGGACGCCATCCACTCCGGCGAAATCAAGGTGTAGCGCGTGCGAATCACCATCCGGTCCCCGACGCGCCATGCTCTCAAATCGTCCGGCGACACGCCGCTCACAGACAAAGGAGCAGCCTCCGCGGGCGGCGCGCCGTCAAGCATCGACGTCAAGAACGGCGACGCGGTATCCGGAGCCATCGGCTGCGCGGGCGGCCCCTTGGCGTTAGGACCGCGTTCCGACACCTGCACGCTGAGATCGGCGTCATAGGTGCCGCCGCCGCCAATCAGCAGGAAGGAAATCGGCTTCGGAGCCCCTTTCAATGTCACGAGCAGGCCGCCACGCGGCTGCAGCGAGCTGGGCGCAATCTCCAGCACATTGCTCCCCGCCACCGGGGTGCATACGTAGAAGCCAACAGCCGCCACCGCCGGGCCGCCCCCGGTCGACGTGGCGTTGCAGTTAGTTCCGCCTGCGACCCCTGCCGGGTTGGAATTCGTGTCCCATTCGATCGGCCAGGGCGATCCCGTCTTGTCGAAAAACGACACAGCCGTAGGATAACCCTTCACGACCTGTATGATCGGCGTTGTCTGTCCCGGCGTGAAGGCGACATTCACGCGGCGGCTCGCTGGTGACGCAAATTGCGTCATGACGTCTTCTTGCGCGCGCCTGTTATCGCCTAGTCGTTTGCCGAGATCCCGAATCATCCCGGGCGTCAACGGAATTGCCGCCTCTGCTCCAGAACCCGCGACAGGCCCTTGTATGGAGCCGCCATTCCCGTTTGGCGGCGGACCTCCCGCTTGCTGCGCTAAAGATGCGCAAGGGCCGCCCAAAAGGGCGGCCAATCCGATCCACACTGCCTGTCGCTTCATCTGTGAATTCCTCATATCACTGCGCCACCGCGACGAGTTGCTCGATTTGCAGTCCTTCCGGATGATCCTCGGCGTTTGTACGCACCACAAGCGCCGTCAACATCATCCTCTGCGTATTCGCCTCATTCGTATTTTGGCAGGTCTGAACGATAGGAACCTGGACCCTGTAGGCGAGAGCGCCGCCGACAATTTTCGAATCAACGATGACAGCCGACCGTTGCGCCTGCGCGAAACAGAGCAACATGCCCTTCTTCATCGCCTCGAAATTGCCCGACTTGATGTAACTTCCCGCGAAGGTCGACCAACCATTGGTGGTGAAGCGGCGGCCCGCCGTGTTCAGTTCCAGCGGATAGTCGTGATAGTTGACGTTGTACGGCGCGAGGACCGCTTTCACCGTCCAGTCAAGCAGCTCCGCATCGTTCACGACAGGGCTGTCTACCGCCGTCATAGCCCGCGGCGCCGATTTGCCATCTACGATAAAATATTTTGGCGTCGGCGGATGCGTCCAGATCCATGCGTCATGGATCACAAAGGCCCCAAGAAGGACCGAAAGGCCCGTCACCAAGCCGAGGCTTCGGTTGACGAGTGAAGCCTGGAAATCAGGATCGGATAGTTTTCTCATGATGGCCGCGTTCTGATTTTGCATAGCCAGACCATCGCATCGCGCGGCGCGAACGCATGGGGTTAATTCCAGCCATTGTTTATGTGGTCTATTCCGGCGCCGCCCGACGCATAATTGGGTAATGGAACGCGCCTTGGCTCGTGGTCACGGCTTCACCGCCACGCCGACCTCGCCGCGCCGTTAAGACGGCGCCATCGGATCGTCGAAGTGGCCGATTCGCGGATACAGCCTGAAACCACGCTAGCGGGGCGATATGCTCTGCGGTGGAACAGACTGATTGACGACGCAGTGACACCCGAGCCGGCTAACAATTCCCCCTCGGCATTTGCCCACAATCACGGTGACTGTTTCCGGTGCGACTACGACGCATCCAATGACTCAGAAGAACCAACGTCAGCAAATCGGCGCCTCATACAAACCGATACGATCTCTGGAAATGCGCGCGAGATGATCTCAGTACACCTCGCGACATGTGTCGTTTCGCGCGACGCCGGCTGACAATTGCGTTTGCGCTGCAGGAGCGGCTCAGCATCTCGGCATCTCGCGATGGCGGCCTGATAGAGATCATCCACCGGGACAATATCGAAAAAAGCTTTATCTCTAACGCATTGCGCTGCAGCGCATCGGAACAGGCGCACAGGTTGGCGCGACGCCCACGTGAATGTGTGCGTTATGGCAATCCCTTAAAACTTTTCGATTGGGTATAAAATCTTGGGAGATTGTGGCGCCCTCGGACCCGCCAATAAGGTTGTCGTAGTTTGTCGTTGTCGCCATGCTTCCATGGCGGTCGCTTCTCCAGCCGCCATGTCCTGACGTTTTCCACCGCGACGGGTGGATCATACGCATCGACGAGAATCACGGCGAATTCAGTTCGTATAACAGCAACTTCCGACCGCCACAGATGGGATGTTACCTGACACTCCGTCACGCCCATGTCCCGCGCGATCGCCTTTGGCCTCTGCCCCGCCAGTCCCCTGTCCTCGATTTCGGCTTTTTGCTCCGCCGACAATTTGTGGATCGAAATCCGGCGGCTTTTTTTCGGCTCGGTTTCGGGAAGGGCGGGCGCGTCCCAAACGGACAGTTCGCCAAAATCCGGCCACGTCGTCGGGGTCTCAAAACCCTCGCGAAGCGCCTCCAAAACATTGCCAGCGTCCGCGGAGGCCGGGGAGGCGAGGCCGACTGCGTCGCTGTTTTCCCAAAGATCGACGGTTTCTTCGCGCCCAGCGCGGCGGGCAGACGGGGCGCGATATGTCGAAGTCGGTGCGCGGGGCGTTTCGAATGCCTGCGCGGGCCGTGGGTCTGCGGAAAAAAGATCCGGTTCGCCGGCAATCTCGCCGTGCCAGGCGAGCGCCGGTGCACGGATCTCGCCGTTGGAGAGACGCCGCCGGGGTTGGCGATCACGAGAGGGAAGGCCGAGGCGGCGGCGCTTTGAGTATATGGCGCCGCGAGAGCGGCCGAGCGTCTCGGCAATGCTGAGGACATGCGCGCCGTCCGTCCATGCGGCGATAAGGAGACGGACATCCTCGGCGCTCCAGGGGGTTTTGCCCCCCACCCGCCGCATTGGCCTGTCGTGGGGCGTCGGCAGGCCAAGCGCCGCCACCCGATCGAGCAACCCGGTTCGCGTCAGGCCGAGATAGAGTGAAAGAGCGTCTATCCCCAGACCTGCGGCGACCATGCCGCAAAGAATGGCGTCGAACGATGTGAGCGCCGTCGCAACGGTGGCGAGAACGACCTCGGGCCACGACGGCGAGGCGTTCTGCTCAGGTACATCATCCCGACTGAGAAACACGCAAACTGCTCCGGACCCCTCGATCCGAAGTAGAATTAATGGTCTCTAGCGTCCAGTCAATAGGTGATCGTCAGTGACCATCACTTTTTTTCGATTTGTCGCCAGACGGTCCCTCTTTTGGCTTTTCCAGCCTGGCTTCGATCTCCTCCAGAATCGTACCTATCGTGTCCCCGCGCGACTGCAACTCCTGCCGGATCTGACGAAGTTCGGCCGCCATTTTCGAAAGAACCGGATCGAAGGCGTTTCCTGTTGGAGTGGTCACTTCAAAAAACGACGCTATCGATACCCCAAGGATATTCGCTATTTTACCCAAAACGGAGATCGAAAAATTTGCTGCGCCCGCCTCAATCGTCACAACATAAGCGTGAGACATCCCCGCGGCCGTCGCAAACTCTCTCACCGAAAGTCCAGACGCTTTTCTCAGTTCCCTCACCCGAATGCCCAAGGCCACCAAAACAGGATCTCGGTCATCCTCGACACCTCCTATTATGCTTTTTTTAACCATTGGTTAGCCCCTGCCCCGCCCTGTCGCCACTAATTTTCCTCCATCTTCTTTATATTCTCAGCTTCTAATCGCACCCAGCCTGCCGCCTAAAGCACATTCACCCGACTGAATTGTTTGTGAATGGTTTATTTCTCAATAAAAAATTCCATTGAGGTCGCGTGACATATTCCCGCGCCGCCCCTCCCCAGGCCTCCGCGTCGGTCTCGCCGACTCGTTTCCAGTCAATCTCCATATTATTTTGCGGCCATTCGCGCCAGACTGCCTCATGCTTATCTCCATACGGAGACCAGCATGCTCAAATCACCGGTTATGATCCTCTCTTTCCTCGCTATGTGCGGCGCCGCACGCGCCGAATTCTCCCTGCTGCCCACATCTTCGCCAACTTCTCCCCCTCAGGCGGCGGACGCCGCCGCGCCAAAAAGCCCGGCGCATCAAGCAGCCAAACGCCACAATCGGCGGGCCGAACGCCATCTCGCCCCCGATCCGCTCACGGCCCGCGGTTTTGGCTCGAAGGTTCCCCTTGCATTTGCCGTCCGGCAAATCGTGCCAGCCACCATCAACGTCAGTTTCGCCCCCGGCGCCGACCAGGACGCCCTCGTCGACTGGCAGGGTGGAAAACGATGGAACATCGTCCTCACTGAAGCTATCCGGCCCCTTGGCCTCGAGCTGAAGCGTCATCAAGCCACCGCCGTAATCGCCCCGGCGGCGCAAGATCCCTGACGCTTTTCGGTATTCGCGCAGCGCTCCCCAATAATCCTCCGGATTAACTTACGGAGGTCATATGCCCGATCTTAATTCACCTGAACTCCAAAGCTGGATCGACGCGCCGCTCCAGCCGCCGGCCATCCCGCACGCCGCCGCGCGCCAGGCCCGCGAGCACGCCGCGCTCGACACCGCCCTGGCGACGCTTGCCACCGCCGTCGGCGACGCTCAGACTGACGCTCTGAAACGCGTCAAGGCCTATCTCACGAAAGAGCCCGGGCGATCGTCCTTTCAGGCGATCGTTGGCAAAATCGGCGATCTCAAGCTCATCGCCCTCCTCGATCGAATGTACGCGGTGGCCAATGAAGACCGCCGCACGATGATCCTCGATCTTTTCACCCCAGACGCGCTGGCGCCCCGGCCCGACTTCCCGTCACTCGAGGCCTTGCAACGGCGCGACCTTGTGCGCCGCATGCTGAACGACGCTCGAATCCAGGCGCTTCTCCGCGCCTGCCAGCCACGCGACGCCTCCCGCGAAGGAGAACCGGCATGAACCGCTTTCGCGCTGCCCTGCTCGCCGCCGCCCTCGGCGCTCTTTTGCCTTACGCCGCCGCCGCCCAAACCGCGGGAAGCGCCGGTTGCGCAGCCATCACCCAGGCGGCCGCCAACGCGGCGTCGTCGCGCATCTCGGCCGACGACACCAATATAGCCCAGCCGCAATCAGTTAAATCGCTGACCTGTCTCGATAGTTTCTTCAAGGGAACAGGCCTCAACGTCGTCATCAATCTCCTGAACCCGACAACACTCCTGCAATCGATCGAGAACCAGATCTGCAACAAGTTGAAAACAGTATGGCAAAGCTCTCTCGGCACGCCACAATGCGGAATTACCATTACCGGGTTCAAACTTGGCTTTCTTGGTGGCAGCACGCTGGGTGGCGGCCTGTCATGCCCGAAACTCACCTTTGGCGGCGGCGGTCCTCCGATCGGATATATCGGAACCGGAACAAACAATAATGGGAAGCTCTACGTGACCGGCAACGCCGTCGCGCCGACGGGCTATCCAATTACATCGATGCTTGGACTTTACTGAGGATCCTGCCATGAACAAAAAGAAACTTCTTACATCCGCGGCCGCCGGCGCCATGCTCGGCGCATTGGTCTTCGGCTCCACCCCCGCGCTCTCGCAAATGTTTGTCGTCGACTGGGCCAGCATCGCCGTCCAGAACGCGTTAAAAGTCCTTCAGGACCAGATTTCCAACACGCTTACCTCCATCAGCGGCCAACTTGGACTTTCCGGCCCCATCGGCAGCCTCCTCGGCTCATCTGAAAACGGCACCGTAACCCAGCTCCTGCAGCAGGGTTTCACGCAGGAAGCCAACTACGCCAAGGCTTCGGTTGACGCGCAGCAACAGATCGTTGACGGGGCGCTCATCTCGCACACCCGCGTTCTGCGCGACTTCCGCAACTCTCAGATCGGCGTCGAGCACACGACCAGTCCTGTTCACTGCCAAGCTCTCGACAACGGACAGGCCGTCACCGTGGGCGCCGGCCAGTCCTGGAAGGTGGCGCAGTCGATCGAAGACGTCGGCGACCAGCGCGGCGAAGCGGCGAACGGCCAACCCGCCTATGTTGGCCGGGCGCAGGCTGTCGCCGCCATCAGCCAGCTCCACTTCGCCAGATATTGTTCGGCGACCGAAGCCGCCGCCGGACTTTGCACCGCATCCTCAACGCAGAACGCCGATCAGCGCGCTTCCACTCTCTTCGGCACAGGCACGCTGAGCGGGCAGGACGGCGTCACCGCCGCCAATGATTTTGTCACCAACGCGATCCAGCCGATCGTCCCGGCCGCACTCCGGGCCGAACAATTGACCTCCGAAATCGGCAGGGAGGCCGCTACAAAAAGGCGAGAATACAACGCCCGGATGTCCCTCGCGCGAAACGTCCTCGACTATGCGGTCGCCGTGCAATCGCCATCCGTCCCTCTCAGCACGGCGCAAAAACAGCAGATGCAAAATGAAGGCCTGACGCCGATCGACACGGGTTCCTGGCTCCAGGCGCTCATGCTCGACGCGAACCGCCGCTACAGCGACGTCGATTGGGCGGCCCAACTCCAAGCCATGCCACCCGCTTCCGTCGCCCGCGAAATCGCGCACGAGCTGGCCGCCACTAACTATCTGTTAACGCAGCTCTATCGCGTCTCGCTTCTCAATGCGAGCGCCAACGCTACGCATCTCGCCGCGACGACGGAGGCCAACTTCGTGCCCACCGTCCAGCTACCCACCCCGAATATGTCCAACTGATCGACGCATCCACGCAAGGACCGCACGAAATGCCCGAAGTCGAACTCACTCTTCTCCCCGATGTCCCCTTGCCGCGCCACCACCTCGGCCCCGATCCCGAGGCTGAATTCAATCAGCTGGCGCAAGCCGATCGCGACCAGGCCGACGACCACGGCCTCACCGCGGAAATTGCCGACGCTGCCTCTCGCGGCAAGACGCACCAGGACGTCACATATCTGCTTGGCGACAAGCTGAATTTCCTGCCTCCCGAAGACCGCGCCGGATTCGTCTCCAATGTCCGCGCGACGCTGAGTGGCGAAGAGGCTGCGCTAGCGTGGCTCTCCCTGCGCAACGAAGAAACGCCTGTCGCCGCCATGGCTGATCGAGCGCGCGGAAAGCAAGACTTCATTGTAGAACCCCAGCCCGATGTCGTCAGCGAAGCCCCGCGCTCACATACCTCCGAAGCGGCTCACACCGAGGCGTCCCCCGTCGCTCCAGAGCTTCCCGACAACGAGATCCCATCGTCCGCTCCGGATCAGGCCGTCCTCCCCTTTCCGGTTAGCGACGCGCCGCAGGCGCCCACCCTGGTCGAGACGCCCGAGGAACCGGCCGCGCCTTTGGCTGGAAGAAACCAGACGCAGTCCAACGACCTTCCGCTAGACCCGGCCCTTCCTGGCGCCGAAGATGGCGTGCGCCGACCCCTCGCATCGCCCGAAGAACAGATCGCGGCCTTCAGCGACCATCCTCCGCTCGCCCAACCGGCGGAAAACCCCGGCGCCAGAACTGAGACGCCCGAGAGACAGGCGGGCGTCAGCCTGCCTCCCGAGCTCGCCGCGCCGCGCGCCCCGGCGCCAACGATCCCCTTTCCTCAAAACGTCGGCGTGAGATCAGCCGCTGACGACCCAGCGCCGGCGATCGCCGCTTCCTCTCCGGTCCCGCCGCCCCCCGATCCTGTCGCGCGGGCAGCTCCCCCTGCAGCTTCCACCTCCGAAAAGCCTGTTTCCAACAACCCGGCCCAGCGCGACGGCGCGACCGCCGCCGCCAACGAAGCCGATCAGAACACCCAGGAAACGCGGCAAACAGCCACAGCGCCAGCCACAGCACTTGCAACTCTGCTCGCCTCTCTTCGCCGGCCTTCGCCATTCGATCGTAAACAGGCGGCGCTCGAAGCAGACAAAGCGGCGGCGGCGGAAAACGTGGCTCCCGCCAAACCCGTCTCGCCCGAGGGCAATCTCATCGGCCGCTTCGGCGTTTACGTCAATGACCGGATACAGCCCGACCGGGACGCAAAGGCAGTCACGGCGGCGCAAACGGCCGGATCCGTAGCCATACAATCCCTCGCCTCCCTAGAAAAAAATCACGCCGCCGCGCTTTTCGAGCGAATAAGAGAAGCAGCCGAGCACAATGGCGGTATGGAGAACGTCCTGTCCGAAATGGCTCCTGGCGGCGCATTCGAAGATCTCAGGAAGGAATTCGATCGCGCGATGAGCGAAGAACCCGGTTTTCAGAAGGCTTACGACAGAGCCGCCAATGACCTCTCATCCTATGCCACCCAGCGCGGCGCGGTCGCTGAGATCTCCAAGGCGCGTCCCACAACCAGTCTCGGCGACCTCGAAACAATCGACCGGAAGATAGTCACAGCCGCCGCGAACCTGCCGGGCAAGGAAGCCGGCAAAAGCGCTTTGGACGAGGCGGCGGAAAAAGCCAAGGAAGTCTTCAAGGATCTCGTCGACGCCATCCGTGGCGCATTCACCCGCGATCACGGCCATGACGCACACAGCCGTCCCTCTCCAAGCCCGAGCCCCGGCCGTTAGCCTCTCACGACGCCAAACTCTCCGCCGCACTAAAACCCGGCGTTAGAAAATCCCGTTCGCGCGCGCGCGTGGCATCCTCGATAAAGATTTCATTATCGAGGATGCCATGCCGCGCTTTCCTTTCGTCCACACCGTTCTTCTTCTCTTCGCCCTCGCCGGCGCCGCCTCCCCGGCCATGGCTGCCACAAGCTTCGACATCAGTTGGGCCGCCCTCGATCCCGGCGACGACTGGGCCTGGAAAATGGTCCAGAGCGTCTTTCCGATCGACGGAACGCCGCCAACCTCAACGGGAACCGCCGCGACCGTCGTCGGCCAGATCGTCGGACAGCTGACCGGCTTTGTCATGGCCATCGCCATGTCCTATCTCGCCTATACGACAATCATCAACATTCACCGGGTCGCCGAATCATCGCAAATCCTATCGAACGGCATGTCCTCGCTGTTCCTGGTGCGCCTCGGTTTCGCAGCCGTGATGATGTTCCCCCTTTCCTCCGGCTTCTCGACCGGGCAGGCGGCTGTCCTTCAGGCGACCAAATGGGGCATCGGCATGGCGCGCGTGGTCTATACCAACGCTATCAAGGCTATTGGTCCCGACGCAATGGTCGTCGCCGATCCCATTATTCCCGGCACCGCCATTACCGTTCTCGATCTTATGCAAAATGAGCTTTGCCGCGCCTTGATCAATCAGGCAAGCGGCACGACGCTGGTCCCCGCCCCGACCGTCACAACAATATCCAACTCCAACGGCGGCAATCTCACCTACACCTATTCCCTCGCGCCCGGCAATGGCACTGGTTCGGCGACCTGCGGAACGATCTCGCTGGTCGAGCCGCTGTCCGCGGGCGCAAATCTCGCCGGCGTCTCAATCGATATGACCAGTCAGCAGAATTCAATTCTGCAAAATATTCTCACGACAATCCGTCCCCAAATCGAAAGCGTCGCCCAAAACTACTGGCAAACCCGGAGCGAATCCGCCTTGTCGCCCCTGCAAACCCTGTACACGACGACCACGCAGAGCTACACGCAGCAGCTGACCAACGCAGCCACCCAAATCACCAGCCAGATCCGCAGCAAGCTCGCCACATCCACAGACGCCCGCAGCGGCAATGTCGGGCTGCTGCAGAACGAAACCCAGCAATCTGCTCTCGGCTGGACGTCGGCCGGCGCTTATTATCTTGAGTTCGCGCGGATCAACGGCCTCACATTGTCGCTGGCCAGCTCCACCCCCATCGTCAACATGCCCAGTTTCGACGGCCTCTCGCCGTCTCTCAAATCAGACCTTGCGCCGCTCTTTACGTCATCAACGGGGTTTCTCACCCAGCTCCGTAATTACGTCAACGCAGCCGACGGACTAACCACGCCCGGCGCCAATGCCGACACATCTACCGGGCAATATTCCAGCAGCGACCCCGGAAGCGCGGTCGAACGCCTCTTCCGCACGCTCACCTTCACGCCGACGCTGCTCAACACAATCGTCGCCATGCTGACGCCAACCGCGGGCGATTATTGGACCGATCCGTTTGGCGGCCTCGTCGCAATGGGAAACAAACTCATCACGGTCGCCGTCAGCGCTCTCGGAGCCGCTGGCATTGTGGCGGGCGGAGCCGGGACCGCAGGCTCGCCTCTCTTTAACGTCCTCACCCTCGGCGTCTCCGGAGCAATCGCCAATGGCATCAGCGCCCTCATGCAATTCTTCGCCGTTCCGGTGTTCTTCACCTGCATGGGCCTGCTCATCCCCGGCCTAACCATCGCCTTTATTCTCCCGATGGTGCCTTGGCTCATATGGATGGCGGGCGTCGCCGGCTATCTCATCCTCGTTTGCGAAGCCGTCGTCGCCGTTCCCTTGTGGATGCTCGCCCATATGACGTTTGAAGGCGAAGGCCTGCATGGCCGCGGGATCGCCGGTTACGAATTGATCTTCAACCTGCTCTTCCGTCCTGTGCTCATGCTGCTTGGCCTGTTCCTCGGCTATTTCATCTTCACCGCCATGTCGTGGCTCATCCGCATGAGCTTCGGCATCGCCGCCGGCTTCGTGCTCGGCAATGGCTGGCTCGTCACGAACTGGCTCGGATTGATCATCCTCCTCAATATTTTCGTCCTGACTCATGTCATCACCGCGACCATGTCCTTCCGCATGATCTCGATCATTCCCCATCACCTGCCGAAGCTGATCGGCTTCTCCTCCACCAATCGCGTCGACATGGACGAATTCTCCCAGGGCGCCGCCCTCGTCGGAGCTGGCAGCGCCTTGAAATCCGTCGAACAAAGCGTTACACCTAAACGGCTGCAATATGGCGGCGGCGCGGGACTGGGCGGACAAAACCAATCACAAACCTCAACAGCTGCGATCGGCTATTCATCCGGTAGCTCTTCGTCTTCAGGCGGCTCAGCCGGCCAGAGCGCCCGTCTCGACACAACCCTTCAGGCGACGACCGACGTAAAAGGTTCTCCGCCGCATCAGGACGCCTGATATGTTAAGTCCCAGTAGTTATATCTTTGGCTACCAGCAGGGCCAGCACTCCGCTGAACGGGATCAATGGGCGCAAGATTTCAAGGAGCGTCTCGCGGGACGCCGCCCTGTCACGGTCGATCAGTCCTATATCGACAACCTGCAAGGCGTCTCCAACCAAAATTACGACGCTGCCGTCAAATTCAGGGACGACAGAGATCGATGGATGGCGCGCGCCCAGCATCTCGAGACGGAAAACGCCCGGCTTGAAGCGGAGAAAGCTCAATTGGTCGCCGTCGGCAATCAAGCCATGGATATGGCCGATGAAATGGCTGACTTTAGGGATACAGCGGTCAGCGAGGGGACGGTCAAGCTACTCCTCGAACGCAGCGAACATAGAGAAACCGCCGATCAAATGAGTCTCATGGTCAGTTTCATGCGCCTCCTCATCGATCTCGCCAAAGCGGAGAAAGCCGGGATCACCAACCATCCCGACTACCAGGATTTGAAATTATTCGCCGAGGAATTTCCCGTGCGAATCGCATCTGGCGAACGCCATGTGTTCTTTCCTAAAATAATCGGCCCCGGCTTGACCCGCCTCCGGAAGGCTCTCGAATCCTGATCCTTCCGCTCTCGTTCATCGCGTTCGCGCGCTCATGAACCATGATGGTCTTCGCAACAGGAGACCATCATGAAATCCCTCGTTCCCCCTGCCCTCGTCATCTGCGCTGCGCTCCTTTCAGGCTGCGCCTCCGGCAACGTCCGGTCGGCCAATAGCTACGCCGCGGTGGCGCCCCCGCCCATCAAAAGCTACTACTACGATCCCAACGCTGCTTATGGCTCGTCAAACGCGACCTGGACGCCTCCTGTGATTGACAGGCAAGGCACCATCACAAAGCCTTCAGAGCCGTCAAGTCAGGGAAATCGCCCGGATTATGAGAATTCTCGCTGGGCGAGCGGGGCTGCCGGAAATGGGAAGGGCGCGCCGGCTGGCACCTTCTGACCTTTTCGTCGGGAGACTTTGCCAAATATTCTGAGACTGGCCTTGTTGATTTTACGTGAGTTTCTTTTTGGTTCGCCAGTTATTCGGGCACGCTTTGCCAAAATACGTGACACCGCGGGCCAGATTTGCCAGAAGAAATGACACTGCTCACCACAGGTCTTAGGCGGTGCGCAGCAACCGGAAAACGGGCCTCCGCATCGAATGCTGAAGAGGCCCGCGACATCCGCCAACCGACACCAAGCTTCACACAAAAAAAGGCGGCGCAAAAAACGCCGCCTTTTTTCGCCTTTCGAGCTGCCCCGATCAGCTAGGCCAGAACGACTCATTCGTTTGCAGATACTCCATCGCCGACGCTAGCCGCCTCGTCCTGATCTGGTAGTTCTCCAGCGCGCTCTTGAAGGCCAGCAGGAAAAACACGGCGCAGAACGGAGCAAACTGAAGCGCGGTGAGAATAAATCCGGCGCTCCACTGCGTATGGGTCAGCCGATACAGCCATCCGAGAAAAAACAGCCACCCAAACCCGAATGCAATGTAGGCCGCGCGCGCCGTCGATCGCCGCCGGCGCCACAGCAGCGCCTCGAGATCCATGACGGACACCCCCTGATAAAACGCCGTCGCCGCCATGTCGAACGATCGATCATCCACGACTCTCAGCGTTTGCCGGCGCCGATGCCCGCGCTTCACATCATCTATCAGTCCACGAATCAAATCCGCGTTTTTGACGATCTCTTCGCGCGGCAGAAGACGCAAGGGAGCCGATGCGATCCATAAAGTCCCTCCCCACAGCCTCCCCCCGAGTCCTTTCTTTGCGGCCACGGAAGCCTCCACGCCCGCGCTGCGGCCTTCTCCGCTATCTTGACGCGGCGACATGATTGTCTCCTCCCAGCGATGAAATCACGGCGCTCCAGTCGTTGGGCAGGCCATCAACCCTGCCCTCTGTTCCGTCCGCCTTCCGCCAAACGACCGTCGGCGTGCCGCGAAGCCCGATCTCTTGCGACGCGGCCATATTGTTCCGAAGCCGCTCCGTCGCCTCGCGGGCCTGTGCGCCTCTATATTCGCGATGCTCCCAAGCCGCAGCCATCGCCGCCGGATCCTTGCTCAAAAGAGCCAGCGCGGCAGGCGTGCTCTGATTTTGATCCTCATAATCGAGCACCGAGACCGGAATGATCGCCAATTGGACGCGACCCTGATCCACGAACGGCTTCAGTTCCTGCAACGCCCTCACCGAATAGCTGCACAAAGGATCGACGAATAGCCATAGCCGGGGCGCGCCCTCATTTCCCATGGTTCCGAACGCGGTCTTTTCCACCGCTTCCAGGGCCGGTTTCGTCGCCGCTTGCCCCTCCGCCGCGTTTCCCGCGCCGGCGTCCTTGCCGACGACCACGGTCGGCAAGGCTCCCGCGATCGGAGCCACCTGCTCGCGCGTGAGGTTCTTGCCGGACGAATCCCACATCACGCCCGCGATTGTCGCCTGGCCGTCCGGCGTTGCGTAGAGGACCTGAAATTCAGGTCCATTCTGCAAATAGAAGCCACGCAGACCATGTTTCTCGCCAAGCTCCCGCACCTGACTGCCGGCGATCGTCAGCAATGTCGACACCGAAAGGTCCAGCTGCGGCCCTGAAACCACAGCTTCCCCATCTGGAGCGATCTGAAGGACCATGAATTGTTCGCCATTGCGTGCGACGACGCTTTTCAGGCCATGCGTCGAACCGAGATCGAGAAGCTTCGCTCCGGTTCCGATAATATGATTCAAAATCGGAATCTTATCCGCGCCCTCGGGCGCCGCAAGGACCCCGCCAGCAACGCCTCTTTCCGCTGGCGCGGTAACTGCCGGCGCTTGCGCGGCGGGGGTCTCCACGCCCACGGCGCCGGACTGATTAGCCACCTTGATCACGGGCGCGGACGCATCGAGCGAGCAATGAGGCGCTTCTCCCGCCAGAGCCGGCGCCGCCGCGATGCCAAGCGCACCGCCGATCAGCATCAAAGATAAAAGTTCACGCATTCAAAAACCTCCTGTTGCCTGCGGAGAAGCTACAGAGGCCGCGCGCGAACGAAAAACGGACGAACATTCAGGCCCATCAAAAAAAAGCGCCGACTGGTTCGTCAGCGCTTTCCAACCGCTAGAAAATCCTTGCCAACGACGGTGCGGCGATCGCTTACCCCTTTGCAGAAAGACGTCCTCGTATCTGGACGATATGCCGCGATGACGCGATCAAGATCGTCGAACAGGGACGCCGCTAATAGTCGAAGCCCTTCCATGCAATCCTGAAACAGAAGGGAGATCGCGAAAACTTCCATCTTCGCTACGATCCCGTCGACTGACCGCGCTTCTTTCTCCGTCAATGCGACGATCGATGCTTCCAGTGCTCCAAGGCATTCGCTTGCTTTCCCGTCCGCCTCTATCGGCACTTGCCCGCCACCGATTTCGAATGACTCTATCTCCTCCCACAACCTCTCCGCGCTTTCCCACACGCGCCAGAACTCTATACATGCTGAAACAAGATGACTATCATCCGATTCATTTCCGGCCTGGCAGGCTTCCAAACCTTTCACTCTTTCCGCTAGGCGCTTGACCCGCCCAACAGATCGAGTGCCCGTCAAGCGATCGAAGTCCGCGAACAACGAAGCAATCAGACGATTTGCCGTCTCTGACGCACCTTCCTCGCGCGCGATTTCGCAAACAACCTGTTTTTTCGTCGTCAGCGCTTCAATGCTGTTCGCAGGCGTCGTTGCGACCGCGTGACAAATACGCTGTCGCTCACGCAACAATTTAGCAAACCTCTCGAATTCGGAATCCACATCGCATGACAGATCGCTCCCACCGTCCCCGCCTGCCTTCGCCGTCATTTGATCCGTGATCCGCCAAAACGCCTCGCATGCGGCATGCAAATAGGGGCTCGTGCATAAGCCTTTGCTCTCGTTTCTCGCGAAATCTGCACTCGTGATCTCTTCGCGCGGCGCTACGTGAGCCTTCTGTTCCAACGATTCCCTAAACATATTTCCTCGCCCTGATCCTCTTTGCGCTTCCTCGCCGATCGCCCCCTCTTTTGATCGGCAAGGGCTCAGCGCATGCTAAATCAATCCCTCACGAAGAGCCTTCGCAGCAGCCTGCTCGAGCGTGAGAGCCCCCAATTTCCAGCGCGCCGAATCGAGACAGGCGCGCGCCACCGACTCTCCCACCCCCATCGCCGTGGCAATATCCGTCAGCGCTACGCCGTCCGCCAACCCGGCAAGCGATTCCATCTCCTGCATGGTCAAAGGCTCATGTTCCGATTTGCTCCCGCTGGGCCAAAGAACATCGGCACGCTGGTGAATATAATGCGCAACATTCGTGAGATCCCTGGTGAGGCCGATCCGCCTTCTCGGCCAGCTCTCTTCCGGCTCGTTAACGGTAATGCCTACCAGCGCATCAAGCGAACCGTGCGCGCCGCGCAAAGGGATAATCATCCCGCAGCTAGCCACACTGAAGTTCGACTCGTTACGCGCCTGCTCAATCGCCGCATCCAGCCGCGAAATAAAGCTCCAGTCCAGCGCGTTCTCTTCCTGCACCGCGTCGCACGTTTTCGCGGCGCAATGATCGAGCCACGCATCGCTATAGGCGAGAGAAAGACAGGTGTTCTTGATCAGCCAGACGGCGCGCGCGGGCCACACATAGGATAGCGTTTCCAGGCGATGATGCTTGCGCACGAATTCCAGGAATTCTGGAAGATCCAGCGCACTGGCTTCTCCTTCGAAATGCGAGAGAACCTCGGCTCCAATTTCGTTTCCACTTCTCACCGCGACCTCGCCTCCTTGGCATTTCGACAGACAGCCTGTCACAAAACGGTAATATTCGCGTCGATACCGCTCATGGCGGAAAAGTCGCCGCTTAACGAGCCGGATCGCGAGCGCGACCGCTCAGTCATCACACTTTTGTAACCGCCCTGATCGGGGTCGCGGTATCCCCTATCGGCGGTAGTTTTTGAAATTATTTTCGATCCGTGCTGCGACAGGCTGTCGCACGCGTCTTAATGTCGGGCACGCCAAAGCGAACGAACTTTGCCGCGTTCTGTCAGAAAATTCCCCAGGCGCGATAGCGCCCCCGCCCGGTCATTTCTCGAAGGCCGAGCTCCGCCACCATGTCTTGCGCCGCGCGGGGCGTTACGCCGAGCTCCGTCGCGATCATGCCGGCTGAGGCGACCGGCCGCGCGACGATGAAGTCCACCAAAGCGGGCAGGCGGGAATTAGAGCGGCGGGCCTTAAGTTTCGTTTCGAGGCCGCGGCGCGCCAGCAGCCAGCGATCATGGTCCGCCATCCCCGCCTCGGCGCCCGCCGTGATCGCGTCGAGAAACGCGCATAGCCGCGTCGACCGGTCCCTCGACCGCCGCTTTTCGCGGGGAGCAAGGCGCAGCGCCGAATTCAGACAAAGGAGATGCGAGCGCGTTTTCCGCCGCGCGCGAAGCATGGCCGGCACGAGTAAATTGCCAAGCCATGCCTGACGCTCCAACGGCGGATTTGTCTCCCAATCATCCCATAAAATTGCGGCCGCTAGCAGAGGCGGATCCGTCCGCGTCGCGGAAGCAGCGACGCGCCATGCCTCCAGCCGATCGCCCCCATCCCAATCCTCGCTATAGATCAGCGGCGTGCGCTCCTCCCTCGGCAGCGCCGGGGCACCGGCGAGGAGCTTGCTGGTCCTTTCCAACGCGCGATCGAGTTCCGCCAGTTCTTCTGTCAGTGGATCAAGCGCGTCAGCGCTGGTTTGTTCCGCCGCCTCGTCTTCCCTGGAAGTCCCGCCCCCGCCGCCACCCGCCTCCTCCGGAGACTGTTCTTCAACCCCATCGCCACGCAGGGTTTCGATTCCAGATGAGCTCAGAGGCCACTCCACCGCCCCGTCGGCGATCAGCCGGCGCGTCCGCAGCACGGCGCGGGCGCGGGTCACCTCATGCGTGGGTGAGCGCACATCCATCCGCGCATCGTGCAGGACAAGGTCTTCGAGCAAGACAAGCTCTCCAGCGAGCCAGAGACTCGCGCAGGCGTCCTGGAAATGCGTGCGGCTGATGAACCCTTCCTGAATGGGACTGGCCCGAACGCGCTCGTCGAGCCGGGCCAGCGCGTCCTCCGCGGCCGCGAGAGAGGCCGCCACCTCGGCCCGTATGCCGTCGATCTTCTCGCTCGTCGCGGAGTTCAATTCCATCACTTCCATGTTTCCATGAGGACAGCCCGACATTGCATCCCCTCATTTGATTGAGAAATTCAATTTTGGCGAAGCGCTTCAATTTCCCAATCCGCCAGCTCCGCTTTCCCTCGGCCAAGGCCGCGCGGCGGCAAAAGACGATTCGGGACGATCTCCCCTGCCCGAGACGCGGCGCGGCTTAGGCGCGCCTTTCGCCGCGGCGCATTCGCTTTCCAACTTGCGCCCTTCTAACCCTTAAACCGCAGTATTCCCATAGTGTTACGCGGTCTTCCCGTGGACTCAACAGGCCCGAATAGAACGCTGAGTTTTGCTTAAGCGATTCGAACTGACGCCCTCGCGCAAGACCGACAACCGCCCACGAATTCTCGTTCGCGCGTCCCTGAACGATCCTTCTCAAGCCAAAGGCGCCGACGCAAAGGGGCCGGCAATATCGCTTTCAACAATACCAGGCAATTACCCGACTCGATTCACACAGGAACCCCCATGTTTTATAAGCCGCGTCATATCCTATACTCACTGGCCGCCACCGCGGCGATCGCCATTGCCGCCGCGCCATCAATTGTCTGCGCAAGTGAAACCCACGACCGATCTCAAGCAGAGATTCTTTGGGACGAATTCGGCATCCCTCATATTTATGGCCCAACAATATTGAGCGTCGTGCGCGGCCTCGGATATGCCGAAATGGAGAACCACGCGGAAACGCTCCTGATGAACGTGGCGGCGGCCCGCGGCCGCTCTGCCGAATATTTCGGGCCCGGCGATAAACGCGGCGCCGACTACGTAAACATCGCAAATGACATCCAGGTTCGCACCGAAGATATCCCAAATCGCGCCCAAACCTGGCTCAACACTGGGGGTGACGAGCAGGCCGCGATCATCCAGGCGTTCACCGACGGAGCGAATGACTACGCCACACGCCATGGCGACACCATTGATGCGAAGTTCCACAGGGTTTTGCCGCTCGTCGCGGCCGATGTGCCGGCCAGCATTCAAAACGCCATCCATTTCACCTTCATGCCCGAGCAGGACAATCTTCCCGCTTTAATCTCCGCATGGCGCGCGGGCGGCATCGGCGCCGCCAATGCGGCCGCGCGCAAGTTCACGCCTACCGGCTCAAATGGATGGGCCATCGCGCCACGAAAGAGCGCCTCCGGAAACGCTATCCTGATGGGAAATCCGCACCTTCCGTGGGGCAATAATGCGCCGCTCCCCGTAAGCGAGGGATTGGGCCTTTTCCAATGGATGGAGGTCAACCTCGTCGTGGGTGATCCCGAGAACCCGCGCCTCAACGCTAGCGGCGCCGTCCTTGTCGGCGCGCCCTTTATCGCCATCGGTTACACCGACGACATCGGCTGGACGCACACCAACAATACGATCCAGAACACGAACCTCTATGAAATCACGCTGAATAATACGGGCACGTATAATTTCGACGGTCAGGCGACGCCGCTGAAAGTGCGAACCGACACAATAAAAATTCTCCAGCTGGACGGCTCACTCGTCAGCCAAAACATCAATATCTTCTCTTCGGTCCACGGACCAATCATTGCGCAAAACAACAATAAAGCGCTGGCGCTTCGGGTCGCCGGCCTCACCGAACCCTCAATCGTCAGCCAATATTGGCGGATGATCAAAGCGCACAATCTCACTGAATTCATCGGCGCCAACGCCGCGTTACAAATGCCATTCTTCAACGTCATTTACGCAGATAGACAGGGTCACATCCTGTATTTGTTCGGCGGCCGGCAACCCGTCCGGGACGGCGGCGACTGGAGCACATATTCCGGCATCCTCGACGGCGGCAAGCGATCCCTTCTCTGGACACAGACGCTCAGCTGGCTCCATCTCCCAAGAGCGATCGATCCGCCCGGCGGCTTCGTCGCCAACTCGAACAACCCGCCGTGGACCTCGACGTTTCCCCAGACATCAACCAACGATCCCGCACGCTTTCCAAAATATCTCTCACCGCAGTTCATGGACATGCGAGCTCAGCACGGGACGCTTTATCTGCAGGCAGCCCGCGCGGGCGGTCTGACGCCCATGTCCGTGCTGGCGGGAAAAGACTCCACAGGTCTGCTGCTCGTCGATCGCGTGCTTCCCGATCTCATCGCGGCGGCGGCGGCATCCACAAACCCTGTCGCGCAACGAGCCGCGGCCACGCTTGCCGCATGGGACCACACAGCGGACGCCGCAAGCAAAGGCGCCGTCCTCTTTGAGCAATGGTGGGCCAATGTGGTCGCCGCTGTCAGCAGCGGCGCGCTTCCCGCCGATCATACGATCGATTTTTATTCGCCGCACCCCGAATTCAGAGTCGGCTGGTCACCCGCATCTCCTCTTGACACCCCACGCGGATTGGCTAACTCCGCCGCTCTGGTGCCTTACCTTGTCGCCGCGGCAAACGCAGTGGGCGATCCCGGCATCGCCTGGGGTGACGTCCACAGAATTGTTCTCGCCGATCACGACAAGACATTCCAAACAATTCTACCCCTCCCCTCAAACACTAAGAGCGGAACGCTCGGCCTTCCGCAAAGCGGCGCCGACGATCCGTTTGGCCCGCTGCGCGTCATAAACCCATTCCCTGCTCCCGACGGCAGCGCACATTTGTGGGCCTATGGCGGCGACGGCTATGTGCAGATTGTCGAGTTCACGCCGGCTGGCGCGAGGGCCAGCGCCCTGCTCGACTATGGCAACGCGTCGCGACCGGGATCTCCACATATCACCGATCAGCTACCCTTCTTCGACGCGAAAACGTTAAGGCCGACATATCGAAGCCGCCAGGACGCCGAAAAGCACGCAGTATCGCGCGAAATTGTTGCCGCCCCGCCGACAAACGAGGATCAATAATTCAACAGCGCCCCGCACCATCTCCGGTCGGCGCGGGGCGCGGCTCGCTTTTACTTTTTTCTTGCAGCGAAAGGCCGCCTATAAGAGCAGCGCAAATCCGCCCGCTCTCCCATTTCTGACAAACGCCTAGATTTAGGCGATCAGAAATGATCGCTTCTGCCACTATCAGCCAGGAAGCCGCGCTCTATCGGCGCCTATGTAGGAGCTACGCGGCCCAACAGTTTCGGTATTTCAGCGGCCTCGGTTCATCCGCACCCGCGTGGAGGCGACGCGCTGGCGGCGCTGACGTGCCAGCAATCAACCGGTTCATCCGCGCCCGCGGGGCACGGTACTGAGCCTCCCGCGTCGAGTTTGCCGTCATGGGGTTCATCCGCGCCCCCGGGGGGCGCGACGGTGGGTCAATTCCATTACACTGGGCAATATTCGATTCATCCGCGCCCGCCTGGGCGCGACAGCACTTCGCAGGCGACCTGAGTGTCTCGGCGCGATTCATCCGCGCCCGCGTGGGCGCGACGTTGATCATCTTTGGCGCCGGCCACGGAAAAGCTGTCCAAAGAGATCTCTCTCGGGCTGCCAGGGCCGTATTGATCCCCTTAGTTTTATGAGAACTGTTTGCACGTATCCGGAACCTACCCGATCCTGATCACGAGCATCCCCCACGATCTCTCATGCGATTGTTGCGGATTGCGTCGAGGCGAGGCGCCGCCAGCAGTGGGACCGCAGAGCTCTTATCGCTCCGCGAACGCCCCGGTCACGTCCTCCGCTGCGCCTTCATCCACTCTTCCAGTTTCGTCCAGCGACGCCGCCCTGCCCCACTCCGCACGGCGATCGCCATCGCCCGGCGCTGGCCGACGATGACGACGAGGCGCTTGCCGCGCGTGACGGCGGTGTAGACGAGGTTGCGCGCCAGCATCGGATAGTGCTGCGTCGCAAGGGTGATGACGACGGCCGGATATTCGGAGCCTTGCGATTTGTGGATCGTCATCGCATAGGCGGGGAGCAGCGCATCGAGCTCGCCAAACGGATATTCGACCTCGCGGCCGTCGAAGCCGGCGACGAGAAGACCTTCGTTCTCGTCGATGCGCAGCACGGTCCCAAGATCGCCGTTGAAAACGTCGCGGTCGTAATCATTCTCGGTCTGCATGATTTTGTCGCCGGGCGCGAAGACCGAGCCGAACTTTTCAATGCGGGCGGGCGGGTTCGGATTGAGCGCCTTCTGAAGATCGGCATTAAGCGAACGCGCGCCCAGAGCGCCGCGTTGCATAGGACACAAGACCTGAATGTCGCGGATCGGATCAAGGCCAAAGCGGCGCGGAATGCGCTCGCGCACCAGCTCGACGACCTTGGCGGCGCCGTCTTCGGGATCTTTGGCGTCGACGAACCAGAAATCCGAATCTTCGCCGCGCTTTGGCCATTCAGGCATTTCGCCGCGATTGATCCGGTGGGCGTTGACGATGATGCGGCTCTCCGCAGCCTGGCGAAACACTTCGGTCAATCGGGCGACCGGGATGGCGCCGGAATTGATGATGTCGGAGAGGATCTGGCCCGGCCCGACGGAGGGCAGCTGGTCGACGTCGCCGACGAGCAAAAGGGCGGCTTTTGGCGGGACCGCCTTCATGACGGCGAACATCAACGAAATATCCACCATGCTCGTCTCGTCGATGACGAGCAGGTCGCATTCCAAAGGATTCTCCGCATTGCGCCTGAAGCCGCCGTGGATGGGATCGATCTCGAGCAGGCGATGGATGGTCTTCGCCTCGATGCCGGTTTGCTCGGTCATTCTCTTGGCCGCGCGCCCGGTCGGCGCGCCGAGCAGGATTTTGACGCCCTTGGCGGCGAGGATGCGCAGGATGGCGTCAAGCAGCGTCGTCTTGCCGACGCCAGGGCCGCCGGTGATGATCGCGACCTTGGCGCCGAGCGCCATCGCGAGCGCGGCGCGCTGCGAGGCGGCGAGGGTCTTGCCGGTCTTTTTCTCGACCCAGGGGATCGCCTTGCCGGCGTCGATCGCCGGCCAGAGCGGGGAGCCCTGCGTCAAAGAGAGGAGCCGCTCGGCGACGCCGCGTTCGGCGAGATAGAGGCCGCGCAGAAAAATACAGGGTTCGCCGCCGATCGCATCCGCGACGATCTCGTCATGGGAGAGTTCATGATCCAATGCCGTTCTTACGATCGCCTTGTCGACTTCGAGGAGTTTGGTCGCGAGCTCGACGAGGGCCTCGACCGGAAGTCCGCAATGGCCCTCGTCGGTCGCTTCCTGCAGCGCGAACGAGATACCGGCGCGAACGCGCTGCGGCGCCTCCTTCGTCATGCCCATCTTCATGGCGATCGCATCGGCCGTCCGAAAGCCGATGCCTTTGATGTCGCGGGCGAGCCGATAGGGATCCTCGGTCATCACCTGAATGGCGTCATGGCCATAGGTCTTGAAGATGCGCACCGCCCGCGACGTGCCGACGCCGTTGGAGTGCAGGAAGACCATGATGTCGCGCACGGCCTTCTGCTCGGCCCAGCCCGCGGCGATCTTGCCGGCGCGGAACTCGCCGATGCCGGGGACCTCCCTCAGTCTTTCGGGGGCGGCCTCGATGATTTCGAATGTCGCTTCGCCAAAGGCCCCGACGATCCGTTTGGCGAGCGTCGGACCGATGCCGCGCACCATGCCGGAGCCGAGGTATTTCTCGATGCCCTCGGCCGTCGTCGGCGGAGTGGTCTTGAGCGTATCGGCCTTGAACTGCAGGCCATGGGTGCGATCGGTGAACCAGACGCCGACGGCGTGGATGAACTCGCCGGCCGAGATGAAAGCGGCATGGCCCACGACGGCGACAAGATCGCGCCGCCCGCGCGCTTTCACCTTCAGCACCGCGAAGCCACTTTCCTCATTATGAAACGTCACCCGCTCGACGGAGCCGACGAGCGTTTCACGGGAGGGAGCGGCATGGGCTGGGGGCTTCAAGATGCTTTGCCTTCGCGGGAAGCCGACGGGTAGCCCATATCCAACGACGCCGGCGCAGCGATTTCAACAGGCAGGTGACCCAGAAAGCGGGCTCTTCCCGCAGTTCGAAGCCGAACGCTCGCCAGGCGCGCTCAAGCGGGAGGTCCTGACGCGCATGGGCCGGTGATGCTAATGATGAGAGAGAAATCCGCCGGCGCCCTTGGGGATCACAGCCCAAACGCGCGCCGCCCGTCTCCTTCAACCAACAAACCTCTATGAAGGGCCGCCGATGAGATATGTCGATAGCGTCCTCGAGCCCGGCGAAAACGTCCGTTACCGGACAAGCGTGAGCGCGACCATTTACACGCCGTCGATCCTACTCGGCGCTTTCGCGGCGGCGGCTCTGATCGGCGCCGTGCGCCATCCCGAAACCGAGGAATTCTTCTGGTTCCTCGCAGCTGTCTCCGCCATAGCCGCCATCGGCGCTTTCATTCCGGCGTGGTTTCGTCGCTTGACGACGGAAATCGCCGTCACCGATCGCCGCATCATCCTGAAGCGTGGTTTTATCCGCAGGGCCACAATAGAAATGAACTTGGCGAAAGTCGAAAGCGTCGATGTTGACCAAACACTGCTCGGACGTCTCTTCGATTTTGGCTCTGTCACTATCCGCGGAACCGGCAGCACTTTTGAAAAGCTCCGCATGATCGATTCGCCGCTGAAGCTGCGAACAACTGTGATCGCCGGGTGAGGGCGCAATCGCGCAGGTGGAGGGCTGGATACTCGGTGTCCCATGAGATCCGCGCGGGGGAAGAGCGGGCTGATTGTTGCGGGTCCGCCGCTTGAGATCGGAGCAGTTTCAATAAGGCGATCGCCGCCAGCTAAACTGAGGCTTTGGCTTTCATCGCCTCGGGGAGCAGCGCGAGTTTGGGATCTCCGCGGAATAGGCACCCGTCGGATTGAAAAATCAGGGGCTGCATGGATGGACCTGGCGACCTTGATGTGTTGCAATATCTATTGTGTTGGCCCCCACGAAAACCATTGCGTTTCCTTGGAGAATCAGTAGATGCTGGAAATGCGCATCTGTTGACTGCTTTTTTCGTCCATTCCGCGGCAGGGAATGCACATTTCACGTCAGAAAGGATGCGCAAAGCCTTTTGCCGGACGGATAACCATG
>Ga0182014_10000394_pt1 | contig 57181 bp, 48 predicted proteins | sample 612S2DmetaG_FD_120489 | JGI IMG/M metagenome (GOLD analysis project Ga0182014, IMG submission 120489) | Permafrost microbial communities from Stordalen Mire, Sweden - 612S2D metaG | ecosystem: Environmental > Terrestrial > Soil > Wetlands > Permafrost | place: Sweden: Stordalen | collected... | reverse complement strand
CCCCACCAGGCTCCCACTGCCCACTGTCACCTGATCCGTTCCCCAGCTCCCCAACTCACTGTTGTGGCACGGACCCTCCAATTCGATCTCAAATCTGCCCACCAGTGTCAAAGTCGGGCTAAGAGGTGGGCGGTGTAGCGGCCGATGCTGGCCGAGGTTGGCTGAGCCGGGTCCTCAATCCGTGCCTAGGAGCACCAGGGGAGGAACTCCCGCCGGAGCGTGTCTCGATACCACTCGACTGTCCGAAGCGAAAGTCCAGCCGCCCTCCGGTCAGCAAGGAAGGCGTCGGCTAGGGCTTCGAAAGCGGGTGGAGCAGTCACGGTGGCCAGGGCCGTCCTCTTGGCTCGGCTCGCCGCGAACTCCGCCGGATCGAGGATGTAGGCCGGCCCCGGATCGTCGGGCTCCGGCTCTAGGCAGCGGAGATGGGCTGAGCCAATTATCTCTCCCTGGATCGGCTCGGGCATCTTCCGGGCCGCCGACGCCTTGGCGGGGAAATGGTCTGCCCAGTAGCGCCCTACAGCGCCTGGGATACCCAGAGTTACAGCACCTTAGACGGTGACTTTACGGGCTGTGCCCCGCTTCGCTTGAAGTGAAGTGGCGCGCCCAGAGGGATTTGAACCCCCGCAAACCCAGATCCGTAGTCTGGTGCTCTATCCGGGCTGAGCTATGGGCGCTCGATCGGGTCTGATTCTAGACCCTGGCCCGCGCCGGTCAGTCCGAGACCAGCGCGCCCGCGCGTCGCTCCAGGGCCTGGGTGGCCGCGATCCGACAACCCAGTTGATCCAGGGCTGCGTCCAACTCCTCCCTCAGCCCCACATCGAGGGCCACCGGATGGTTGTCCAGTTCGCGCAGTAGGGCAGACAGCTGGAGTGCCTTCTGCTCGATCTCGGCCACCATCTGCCGGGATTCCAGGACCAGCCCGGATCCCGGACCAACCAATTCCACAATGCCGCCCTCCATGGAGGGGTCATCCGGCCCCGATCTCACCTGCTGGCTGGTGTTGGCCAGCGCTTCAGCCATGCTATCGCCGAGGCTCTCCGCTGTCGAGGAGCGATTTGCCTGAGGTGACCAGCTCCCCACTTCCACCCAACGGGGCTGGCCCGGGGTCAGATTGGCTATACTCGGCGCCGCGCTGCGGCGGCCCCGCAACCAGTCGGCGCGGATGGCGGAATGGTAGACGCGCGGGGCTTAGAACCCCGTGGGGCAACCCGTCCGAGTTCGATCCTCGGTCCGCGCACGGTCACGCTTCTCTAGGAGCAGGATGAGTTCACGTTCCACCGATGTCGCCAAGCTAGAGGTGAGCCTCGAGCGCTTGCCGGGTTCCCAGGCCCAGCTGACGGTGCAGGCGCCGGTGGCCGAGACCGAGGGCGCGCTCGACCTGGCCCTCCGTCACCTGGGTCAGCGCTACCGCTTCCCTGGGTTTCGCCCCGGGAAGGCCCCGGCGGCGGTGGTCGAGCGGGCGGTCGGATGGGAGGCGCTCCGCGAGCGTGCGATCGAGGACCTGCTCCCCGAGGTATGGGCGCGGGCGGTGGCGCAGGTCGAGCTGGAGCCGGTGTCCAGCCCCAAGGTGATCGAGGTGGTCTTGGAGCGCGGCGAGCCCTTCCACTTCACAGCCAACGTGGTGGTCAGGCCGGAGGTGACCCTCGGCGACTATCACCAGGTCCGGGTCCCGGTGGAGTCGCAGGAGGTCTCCGAGGAGGACGTGGAGAGCAATATCCAGGCGCTCCGGCAGCGCTACGCCCAGCTCACCGACGCCAGTGAGCGGCCGGCTCAGCTGGGCGACGTGCTCACCGCGGAGCTGACGATGCGCCATGGGGACCAGGTCCTGGGAGCTGCGGCCCAGCGCCAGACCCTGGATCTGCAGCGTGACGACCTGCTGCCGGGAATGGTGGACCAGCTCCTGGGGGCCGAGGTGGGCGTGCCTCTCGACCTGACCATCACCCTGCCCGAGGAGTACCCGCGACCGGAGTTGCGGGGCGAGATGGTCACGATCACGGCCGACATCAAGCAGATCCAGGCCAAGGAGCTGCCCGCGCTGGACGACAACCTGGCCGCCATTGCCGGCCAGGGCGAGAACCTCGAAGAGCTCCGCCGGTACGTGAGCGACCGGCTGGCCGAGGAGTTCCGGCTGGTGGCCGAGCAGACCCAGGAGTCCAAGGCGCTGGAGGCCCTGGTGGCGATCTCCCGGGTCGAGGTGCCAGAGGTGATGATCCAGGAGGAGATCGACCGCCAGATCAAGGACCTGGAACTGCGACTGTCCGCCTCGGGGGTCACCCTGGAGCAGCTGCTGGCCTCGGAGGACAAGCAGCTGGATCAGTTCCGGGGGGAGCAGCGCCAGCCGGCGGTGGAGAGGGTGCAGCTGGAGCTGATCCTCGAAGAGCTGGCCCGGCGCGAGGACCTGCAGGTCTCGGATGAGGAGCTGGACGCAAACCTGAGGCGGATCTTTACCGGCGGGGGCTCCAAGGAGACCAGGAAGCGGGCTCGGGAGCCGATCCGCCGCGAGCTGCGACTGGGTGCCGCCCGCCGCCATCTGGCGAGTCTGGCGAGGGGCGAGGCGTCCCCCGGGTCGGCCCCGAGTTAGGGATCTGCCCCTGGGTCGGGCCGGCCGGCAGCGTCCCAGGGTGACGGCTGCCCCCGAGGGCCGGTGAGGCCGGGCGGCCGAAATCGCCCTGAGGCCCCGGTTATGGTCGTCCCCGGCGCCGGTTCGCCCTGGCTCCGTCCTCGATCTGGGAACGGGGGAACGGTGGAGTCCGGGCCTCTGGGTATACTCGATCCGGCGGGAGGTTGGCGCCCGTCGCTTCGTCCGGCCCCACCAGGAGAATGCCGTGGTCCTCGTGCCGATGGTCATCGAGACAACCAACCGGGGTGAGCGCGCCTTCGACATCTACTCCCGGTTGCTCAAGGACCGCATCATCTTCATCGGGACCCCCATCGACGACCAGGTCGCCAACCTGGTGATGGCCCAGATGCTCTATCTGGAGAGCGAGGATCCCGAACGCGACATCAACCTCTACATCAACAGCCCGGGCGGATCCGTCTCCGCGGGCCTTGCCATCTACGACACCATGCAGTACGTCAAGCCACGGGTGAGCACCTTCTGCATGGGGCTGGCCGCGTCCTTTGCCTGCCTCCTTTTGGCAGGGGGCGACAAGGGACTCCGCTTCAGCCTTCCCAACACCAGGATCATGATGCACCAGCCCTCCGGAGGCTTCCAGGGTCAGGCCTCGGACATCCAGATCCAGGCCCAGGAGATCCTCCGGCTGCGGCGGATCCTGGACCAGATCCTGGCCCAGCACACGGGCAAGCCGGTGGAGCAGATCACCAGGGACTCCGACCGGGACTTCTACATGTCCCCCGACGAGGCTCTGGAGTACGGGCTGATCGACCATGTCATCACCGGTCACCGGGGCCACGAGCAGGTCACCAGCGACAGCGGGACGGATCCGGGGCGGGCCGAGGCGCCCACAGTCCCGGCCGACAAGAAGAGTTCGCCTGCCGGATAGGCTGGGCCAAGGGCCAAAGGGGTCACCGTGACAGTTCGAGGGACGCGCAGCTCGAGGCCACTGGGGGAGCGTGGCCGGGGACCCCGCCTGGTTCGCGGGCCGGGGCGGCGCTGTGACTTCTGTGGGATCGTGACCAGCATGGTCGCGGTGGTGGCCAGCCCGGGGCCCACCGAGGCCGTGATCTGCCCCGGCTGTGTGGGGCGGGTGGCGAGGCAACTCTCCCGAGCCGGTGGGGGGGACGCGGCATGACCGAGCGCGAGGACCGCCGCCGCCACACGCGCTGCTCCTTCTGCAACAAGGGTCAGGACCAGGTCCGCAAGCTGATCGCGGGGCCGGGCGTTTACATCTGCGACCAGTGCATCGAGCTCTGCCAGGAGGTGCTGGAGGAGGACTCCCGGGTCACCCCGGCGCGGCGGCCCCGGACCAGTGTGGTTCCCAATCCCCAGGCGATCTGGGAGTCGCTCAATGAGTACGTGGTGGGTCAGGACCAAGCCAAGCGGGTGCTCTCGGTGGCGGTCTACAACCACTACAAGCGGATCAACAGCGCCCGCGAGGTGGGCGACGTGGAACTGCAGAAGTCCAACGTGCTCTTGGTGGGCCCCACCGGTTGCGGCAAGACCCTGCTGGCCCAGACCCTGGCCCGGGTTCTCGACGTGCCGTTTTCGATCGCGGACGCCACCTCACTGACCGAGGCGGGGTATGTCGGGGAGGATGTTGAGAACATCCTGTTGCGGTTGATCCAGGCCGCGGACTTCGACATCACCAGGGCCGAGCGGGGGATCATCTACATCGATGAGATCGACAAGATCTCCCGCAAGTCCGACAACCCCTCGATCACCCGCGACGTCTCCGGCGAGGGAGTCCAGCAGGCGCTGCTGAAGATCCTCGAGGGGACCGTCGCCAACGTTCCGCCCCAGGGCGGGCGCAAGCATCCCCATCAGGACTTCATCCAGATCAACACCGCCAACATTCTCTTCATCTGCGGAGGTGCCTTCGATGGTCTGGAGCGGATCATCGACCAGCGCGTGGGCCAGAGGACGATCGGCTTCGGCAGTGAGCAGTCGGGCTCGCGGAACAAGGAGAACGCCAAGATCCTCCGGGAGATGACGGCCCAGGACCTGCTCCGTTATGGGCTGATCCCCGAGTTCGTCGGCCGGCTGCCGATCATGGTCACCCTGGACTGCCTCGACGAGGCCGACATCACTCGGGTGCTGACCGAGCCCAAGAACGCCTTCGTCAAGCAGTACCAGAAGTTCTTCGCCCTGGACGAGGTGGAATTGGTCTTCGAGGAGGCGGCGCTGCGGGCGATCGCTCGCCAGGCGCTGGCGCTTGGGACCGGGGCGCGGGGACTGAAGAGCATCCTGGAGTCGGCGCTGCTCAACAGCATGTTTGACGTGCCCTCGCATCCCGAGATCAAGCGCTGTCTCATAACTGAGCGAGCCATCCTGGAGGCCGTCGAGCCCGAGCTCTTCCGCGACGAGGAGCCCCAGGCGGCGTCTGCCTGACGGCGGCGGGAAGCCGCCCGCCTCCGGCTCTTAGGCGCTCCGGTTAGACTGGGGGCGTCCCTGCTGAAGTGAGCGTTTCCGTGCGCCAGTGGCACGAGGTCTCCACGAATGTCCATCGCCAGCAACCTGGGTTACCCCAGGATCGGTCGCTCCCGGGAGTTGAAGCGTGCCCTGGAGGGCTACTGGTCAGGGGGGCTCTCGGAGGCTCAGCTGCTGGAGGCCACCGCGATGCTGAAGGCGGACCGCTGGCGTCGCCAGAAGGCCGCCGGCATTCAGCACATTCCGAGCAACGACTTCTCGCTCTACGACCACGTCCTCGACACCGCGCTGATGGTGGGGGCGATCCCTGAGCGGTTCGGATGGTGCGGCGAGCCTCCCTCCCTGGGACTGATGTTCGCCATGGCCAGGGGCATCGTCGGGGAGGCCGAGGTAGCGCCCCTGGACATGACCAAGTGGTTCGACACGAACTACCACTACCTGGTCCCCGAGCTCGCCGCCGATCAGCGGTTCAGCCTGGTCTCCTCAAAGCCCGTGGAGGAGTTCCTGGAGGCGAAGGCGCTGGGGATCCAGACCCGTCCGGTACTGCTGGGGCCGGTCACCTTCCTCAGGCTCAGCAAGGGATCTGGAGGCGCGCCGCCGGTCCTGCAGTTCCTTGACCAGCTCCTGCCTGTGTACGCGGAGATGCTCGCCCGACTGCGGGCGGCCGGAGCGGAGTGGGTCCAGATCGACGAGCCATGCCTCAGCCAGGACCTGCCGGTGGAGGTCCTGGAGGCCTTCGAGGTAGCCTATCAGCGACTAGGCCGGGCGGCGCCCGGGCTCCAACTCCTGGTGGCCTCCTACTTCGCCGAGATGGGCCCCAACCTGGAGGCGGCCCTGGCCCTGCCGGTGGCGGCGGTCCATCTTGACCTGGTCCGTGGCGGTGGGGACCTGGACCGGGCCCTGGAGCTGGTGCCCGAGGGGATGGCCCTCTCACTGGGGGTGGTGGATGGCCACAACGTGTGGCGCACCGACCTCGATCAGGCCCTGTCTCAGATTGAGCGGGCGCTGGCCAAGCTGGGCCCGGACCGGGTGCTGATCGCGCCGTCCTGCTCGCTCCTCCACGTGCCCGTGAGCCTGGAGGGGGAGGGCGCTCTGGACCCTGAGCTGCGATCGTGGCTGGCCTTCGCCGAGGAGAAGGTGATTGAGGTCAGCCAACTGGCAACAGCCGCTCAGGGCGGCTCGGCGGTGGAGGAGGTGCTCGCCGCCGGTCGGGAGGCATGCACTGCGCGCCGGAGGTCGCCGCGGGTGATCAATCCCGCAGTGCGGGACCGACTCCGCCGGCTCACCCCCGATTGGTTCACTCGGACGGGGGACGGCCCGGCCCGGAGGCTGATCTGGCGTCAGCGGAAGTCGCTGCCCCAGATTCCGACCACCACGATCGGCTCCTTCCCTCAGGGCCACGAGTTGCGCCAGGCTCGGGCTCGGCTGCGGCGGGGTGAGCTCGGCCCGGCTGAGTACGAGCGGCTGATCGAGACCGAGATCCGCCGGGTGATCCGGTTCCAGGAGGATGTCGGCCTCGACGTGCTGGTGCATGGGGAGCCGGAGCGGGGCGATATGGTGGAGTACTTCGCCGAGCGATTGGACGGGTTCGCGACCACCGAGCAGGGCTGGGTTCAGTCCTACGGGTCGCGGTGCGCCAAACCCCCGATCATCTTCGGGGACGTGTCCCGCCCCCGGCCGATGACGGTGCGCTGGTCGGTGTTCGCCCAGAGCCTCACCGAGCGCCCGGTGAAGGGAATGATCACCGGCCCGGTGACCATCCTCCAGTGGTCGTTCGTTCGCGACGACCTCCCCCGCAGCCAGACCTGTGCCCAGATCGCGATGGCGCTCCGCGATGAGGTCTCCGACCTGGAGGCAGCGGGGATTAACGTGATCCAGGTCGACGAGCCGGCGCTGCGAGAAGGACTGCCGCTGCACCGCACCCGGCAGGCCGCGTACCTGCGCTGGGCGGTGGACAGCTTCCGGCTCACCGCGGCCGGGGCCGGAGCCCAGGCCCAGATCCACACCCACATGTGCTACTCGGAGTTCGAGGAGATCATGGACTCGATCGCCGAGCTCGACGCCGATGTGCTCTACATCGAGGCGGCTCGGTCGGGGATGAGCCTGCTGGGTGCGTTCGCGGACCACGGCTACGCCAACGAGGTAGGCCCGGGGATCTACGACATCCACTCGCCGCTGGTCCCGACGGTCGGCGAGATGGCTGACCGGCTGCGAAAGGCGGCCCAGGCGATTCCGCCCGACCGGCTCTGGGCCAACCCCGACTGCGGTCTGAAGACGCGGCGTTGGGCCGAGATCGATCCCGCTCTGCGTAACCTGGTCGTTGCCGCGAGACAGGTTGCGGCGGAGCTGTCCGCAGTCCCCGCGGCGAGCTCCTAGCCGGGCCCGGGGGGCGACCGGTGGAGGCAACCTACCAGCCCAAGGCCGCCGAGCTGCGCTGCCGCCAGCGCTGGCAGGAGATCGGACTGGGGTCCGCCGACCCGGCCAGTCCCAGGCCCGCCTTCTCGATTGCCCAACCCCCGCCCAACATCACCGGATCACTGCACATGGGCCACGCCCTCAACGTCTTGGTCCAGGACGCCCTCTGTCGCTTCCACCGCATGCGCGGATACGAGGTCTGCTGGGTACCAGGGACCGATCACGCCGCCATCGCCACCCAAAACGTGATCGAGCGCCAGTTGGCCGAGGAGGGTACCAGCAAGGAGGAGATCGGCCGCGCCGCCTTCGGCGATCGGGTGGACGCCTGGTACCACACCTACCAGGGGCGGATCCTGGAGCAGATGCGCGGGCTGGGCGCCAGCTGCGACTGGGCCAGGGAGCGCTTCACCATGGACGCCGGCTACGTCCGGGTGATTCGCACCGTATTTGCCGAGCTCTACCGGCAGGGGCTGGTGTATCGGGGTCCCCGCATCGTCAACTGGTGCCCCCGCTGCGAGAGCGCCATCTCGGACGAGGAGGTCGCTTACGAGCAGCAGCAGGACACCTTCTATCACGTCCGTTACCAGTTGATTGGAGGTGAGGGCGGAATCGAGGTGGCCACCACCCGCCCCGAGACCATCCTCGCCGACGTGGCCGTGGCGGTGGCTCCCGGCGATGAGCGCTTCCGGCACCTGGTTGGACGGCGGGTCCGTGAGCCGCTGGGGGGACGGGAGATCCCCGTGATCGAGGACGAGGCGGTGGACCCCAAGGTCGGGACAGGTGCCCTCAAGATCACTCCGGGCCACTCGGCCGAGGACTACGAGGTGGGGGAGAGGCACCAACTGCCGATCCTCACCGTCATCTCCCTCCAAGGCAAGATGATCGCGCCGGAGTTCCCCGACATCGACGGAAGGGCGGTCAACGAGGCTCGGGAGCTGGCCTCCGAGCGGCTGCGCCGGTCCGGCGCGATGGTCAAGGAGGAGGCGTTGCTGCACCAGGTGGGCCACTGCGACAGGTGCGGGACGGTGATCGAACCGCTGGTCACCCCCCAGTGGTGGCTGAGGGTCGGCGAGCTGGCCGGGCCGGCGGCGGAGGCGGTCCGCAGTGGCCGGATCACCATCTATCCGGCCCAGTTCCGTGCCCAGTACCTGGACTGGATGGCGGGGCTGCGGGACTGGTGCATCAGCCGCCAGCTCTGGCTCGGTCACCGGATCCCGGTGAGCAGATGCGCGAATGGCCACACCTTCGCCTGGGTGGACGACCCAACTGTCTGTCCGGAGTGCCAGAGCCCGGAGCTGGCCCACGACCCCGACGTGCTCGACACCTGGTTCTCCAGTGCCCTCTGGCCCTTCGCCATCCTAGGCTGGCCGGAGCCGAACCCGGCCCTGGCGCGCTTCTACCCCACCTCGGTGCTGAGTACCGGTCGCGACATCCTGCAGCACTGGGTGGTCCGGATGGTGATGATGGGCCTCCGCTTCACCGGGGAGATCCCCTTCCACGAGGTGCTTTTCCACGCCACCATCCTTGGCACCGACGGGGCCCGGATGTCCAAGAGCAGTGGCAACGTGGTTGACCCGCTGGACATGGCGGCGAAGTACGGGGCGGACGCACTCCGGGGCTGGGGCGCCAGCGTCGCCATGGGCAGCCAGGACTCCAAGTTCGACGAGAGTCGGATCGAGGGGTTTGCCCGCTTCGCCAACAAGCTCTGGAACATGACCAGGCTGCTCCACCAGGGCTACTTTCCCGGCCAGGGGGAGGAGGGCCGAATCCCTGAGCTGCCCGAGCCGCCGCCCGGATCTCTCCAGCTGGCCGACCGCTGGATCCTCTCCCGTCTGGCGGCGGTCACCAGGTCAGTCACCCGGGCGCTGCCCAGCTACGACTTCGACGGGATAATCGCCTCCATCTACGACTTCGCCTGGCACGAGCTGGCCGACTGGTACCTGGAGCTGATCAAGGAGCGGCTCCAGGCGGGGGAGGAGGCCGCCCGGTGGGTGACCAGGACTGTGCTGCTCCAGACGGCGCTCCTGCTGCACCCGATCATGCCATTCCTCACCGACACCCTGGCCGAGCAGTTCGCCGGGACCCCCGCAAGCCTGGACCTGATGAGCTGGCCGGACGCCCCGACGGCCTGGTCCGACCCCGAGGCGGAGCGGGCCATGGACGGGTGCCGAGAGCTGGTCTCGGTTCTGCGCAAGGGGCTCCAGGAACTGGGAATCCAGGTGCACCGCCGCAGCAGCCTGGTCCCGTTCTCAGTCGACCATGAAGGCCCCGAGCTGGTCTTTCCCGAGGTCCGCGGCTATGTCTCGGCGTTGCTTCCGATCAGTTGGGTGGACCCCGCCGGGAGCGCGGGGCACGCGCGGCCCCAGGTGGTGGCCGGCCAGACCACCCTCTCGCTGGGGACGGATGCCAGCTCCGGGGGCCCGGAGTGGAAGGAGGCGATCGGGAGGGAGCTGGCCCGCGTCGGCGCCCACCGTGCCGCGCTCGAGCGGAAGCTCTCCGGGCCCTTCGCCGTGAAGGCCCCGCCGGAGATCGTCGAGGGGGTTCGCGACCAGCTGGAGAGTGCCCGCCGTCGAGAATCGCTTCTGCGCGGTGCACTCGACGGCTGAGCCGGGCGGCTGAGTGCTGGCACTCGTCGACCTGCCGCCGCTAGCGCTCCTTTGTCCCGCCGCAGCCACCCTGGTCTGCTCGGGTCTCGGCCGTCCCTGGCCGTCCCGGCCCGATTTCTGGGCGCGCTGGGTGGTTCGGGGGGGGTTGCTGCTGGCCCTGGCCGACGTGGTGGCGCTGCTGTGGCAGCTTCATCCGGGAGGCGCCCTACAGATGACCCTGTGGCAGCTGGAGCCCCGGGTTCCGATAACCCTCTCGGTCGACAGCAGTGGCGCGGCCATTGCGCTGATGGTCCTGGTCGCGGCCCTGGTGGTGAGCTTCTCCGCCCGAGAACGCCGCCCTCTGGCCTCGGCCAGCCTGGGACTGGCGGTGCTGGGTGGGATGGGAGCCGCCTTCGCCGGCGACCTCCTCAGCCTCTACATCGGGCTTCAGCTCTCGGCTCTGGGTGGGATCGGCCTCAGCTACTCCCGGCAGCCCCGGGCCGCCAGCGGCCGGATGGTCCTGGCGGCCGTCGCCGACCAGCTGGTCGCACTGGTCTGGCTGGCGGCGGTGGTGGCGGTGCTGCAGGGCACCTCGACGCTGGTTCTGACCTCGATACCGCCGAGCGCGGTGAGCCCATTGCTGGCGGGGCTCCTGGTGCTGGCCGCGCTGGTTCGCTTGGCCGGCTGCCTGCTGATCGGCGGCCTCGGCGCCGGCGCGCTGCCCCGCTCTGCGCGCTCGGTGGATGTCGCCGACTGGTTCACCGTGGTGGCGGTGCCGACGGGCCTGTTGGTCCTGCTCCGCATCCAGGAGCTCTCCGGCGGAACCTGGCCCACGCCCTGGTTCGGCACCTGCCTGGATCTGGCGGCCCTGGTCCTGGGCGCCACCGCGGTGGGCCTTCTGCTCTGGTCCGGGCAGCGTGCCGTGGAGCTTCGGGCGGTTCTGCTGGCCGCCAGCTCGCTGGTGCTGGTCGGATTCGGTCAGAACTCGGCGGAGGGTACCCTGCTGGGCCTCAGCGCCGGTCTGTTTCTCGAGCTGGCGGCTGCCTTCCTGCCCCGGGCCATCCTGGGCCGGCCTGGGGGCCAGCACGGGCGAGGTGCGGCCAAGGCTGCGACCCTGGGGCGGGGCCAGCTTCTGATCGGAGTGTCGGCGTCTCTGCTGCCCTTCTCGCTGGCCTTCGGCGTGGGAGTGATGGGGCTCAGCCTCTCCCTCGGGCAGGGGTTGCAATCCGGGTTGGCTCCCGCTCTGGCCTACCTGACCGCTCTGGCCGCCCTGGTGATGGCGGCACCGGCCCTCTCCCGGTTGCTCCGGGCGGACTCCAGGTGGAGCTGGCCGCTGGGCCTGCCAGCGCTGTGCCTGGCTGCCGCCGCGATCGTGCCGGGTGCGGTGGTCACCCTGGTGGCCGGGACGCTTGCGGCTCCCGGCACGGTCTCGCACAGCCCCCTCTCCGCCCCCGACCCGCTGGTGGTGCAGGGGCCGTCGCTGATCTGGCCGGGCGGCTACCTGGTACTTCTCGGCGTTCTGGCCTGGGTAGGGCTCCAGGCGATGCGGCTGGCCCTCGGTCCCGGCACCGGGGTGGCGGGGCGGGTCCGGGCCACGCCGCCGGCCCCGGTCGCACCGCTCCCCCGCGGGCTGGCGGCCCTGGCGGCCTGGTGGTCAAGGCTTCCCCGAACCGGCCAGGAGGCCCGAAGGTGGTACCTCATGCTGGTCAACCTGGCGGACCGGGAGGTGGGGGAGCGGCCGGTATGGCTCTGGATCGCGACCACCGCAGTGGCCGCCTGGCTGCTCACGGAGTTGATCCGGCTGTGATCTGGGACGCGATACTCGCCGCCGGCGGGTTCCTGGCCGGGGCCGTCGCCCTCTTCTCGATGGGGCGCCGGGGGATCTCGGTCAGCTCGCTGGCCGTGGGCCTGGGGGTCGGAGCGGTCAGCTCTCTCTCGGCAGGCCCCGAGGGATTCTGGTGCCTGGCAGGTCTAGGGGCCGCCGCGGCGGTGCTGATAGAGCTCGGCGGCAGGCTGCCCTTCCTCGACCTCTCGGCCCGGCTCGTGGGGGCGCGCCCGGTCACCGAGAAACCGAGGGTCTTCGGTGACCGGAGCGTACGGGCCGTCCTCGGTGCCGTGGGGCTCTTCACCGCGCGGTTGCTCTCCGGCCATCTCACCGCCGGCACGGTGGCCACCCAGGGGCCGGGCTTTGCCTGCCTCTTCATCTTCGAGGTGGGGCTGATCCGGATCGGTACCGGGAGGGGGCCAGCCGATCTGGGCCTGGGTGGGTTCTGCGCCGGGATGGGAGCGGCTGGATTCCTTCTCCTCAGCTTTCCCGGATCGGCCATGGCGGTGGCCTTGCTGGCGGCGGGTACCCCGGCGGTGGTCATGGTGGCACTGGCCCGGGCCACCCCCTGGGAGACCTCAAGTTGACCACCTGGCTCGTCCCCGCGCTGGCTGGCGGGGTGGTCCTGGCGGGGGTCGCGGGCTGGGTCGGGGGGCGCAGCCGCCTGGTCCCCGCGGTTCTCCTGCTCGCCACCGCGGCCGGGATCTCGGTGGCGATCGCCGCCTCGCGCTCCAGCGGCCCCGGTGCTGCGTTCACCGATGTCCACCTCGGTTCCCTGGTCATCTCGAGGTTGGCGGCGGGGATCGTGATCGGCGGCTGGGCGGCGCTGGTGCTCCAGCTCGGGGTGGTGAGGAGCCCGGGCGTCTCGGCGGGAGGGGCCGCGGTGGCGATCCTCGCCGGGGTGGGGTGCTCGCTGGCCCTCGCGACCACCGGCTTCGCCCCGATGGCGCTGCTGCTGGCGATGACCTCAGCTCTGATCTGGATCCGCTGGGTGCACCTGGCCGGCCCACTTCTGCCCCTGCGCAGCCTGGGCCGGCAGTCGGCGCTGGTGTTCTGCGCTCTGGTGGGGGCTGTGGGACTGCTGCCCTCCGAGCGCATCGGGGCGGTCCCGGCGGTCCTGACCGGACTTCTGCTGGTGGGAGGCCTGGTAGGAGTGGTCGGGCTCCTGCCCCTCTCGAGCTGGGTCGGGGCGGCCTCCCGGGTGGCCGTCGCCGAGGCCGCGGTCTGGCGGATCTGGATGGTGCCGACCGGGATCCTGGTCGTGGCCCGGGTGCTGGTCGCGAGTCCCTCCGGCTTGGAGAAGGTGATCCAGCTGCTCCTGGTCGCCCTGGGGCTGGCCACCGCGATCTTCTGGGGCTGCGCCGGGTTCCGGGCGGATCCCTCCACCCGCTACTGGAGAGTGCTGCAGGCCGACGTCGGGGTCATGTGCGTCGGGGTCGCCAGTGGCGATGCCGCCGGCCTGGCCGCGGTGGCGTTGCTGATCGTGGTCCACTGGCTGGTGGGGGCGGCCCTCAGTGAGCCCCAGGGGGCCCGCTCCCACCTGGTGGCCTGGCTGGGGCTGTCCGGGGTCCCTCCCTTCGGCGGCTTCGCGGGGCGGGTCCTGGCCCTGTTCGGGGCTGCCTTCATGGGCCCGGTGGTGGTGGCGCTGCTACTGATCGTGTTCGGACTCCAGCTGGCCGCGTGCGCGTCGGGGATCCGCGAGGCGGTGCGGCGAGCGGCGCTGAGAGGGCCTCGGCTGGGCGAGTCGATTGGGTTGGTGGCGGCCCTGGCGAGCCTGGCGGCGGGGCTGTTGGGGGGACCGATCCTGAGCGCTTTGTTCGGGCTTCGGGTGTGAACCACCTCCTCTTCGGTTTTGCGCTTTGCGCCGCGCTCGCCGTCTACCCGGGCGGCCTGGCTGTGGTGGTGGCCGCCCTCGCGGGCGGCGGAGCGACGCTACTGCGCCGAGGCGCGGGTGGGTGGACAGCCTGCCTGGGAGCCATGCCCAGCCCCTTTCGGCTCATCCTGGGGCTGATGCTGGCCGGCCTGGTCCTGGCGCCCATGCCCTGGCCGGACAACCCGGTCGCGCCGGTGACGGTCTCCTGGGCCTCGGGCAGTGATCTCGGTGGCATCGGTCTGACCCTGGCTGGGCTCTGGGCTCTGCAGTTGCTGGGCGCCGGGCGCTCCCGGGATGGGAGGGCCCTCGCCGCTGCCGGAGCCTGGTCGCTGGCGCTGGTGGCGTTGGCGCTGGCCGTCCACTCCGCCACCTGGTCCAGCCTGCTCAGTGCCGGAGGGCTGGGGGCGGAGCTGGGCCGGCTGCTGCTGGCCGTCCTCGCGCTGGCCACACTTCCGCTCGTCCTGGGGGGGCCCCCCGGAGGTGTCTCGCTGCGGTCCTGTGGCTGGGCGGCGGGCGCCGGGATGGCGCTCCTGCTGGCGCTTCCCCAGCTCCGGACCGCTCCTTTCGGCCTGGCCTTGGTGGCCTGGTGGGTCCTCCTGGCGTTGCTGGGGCTGGCCTGGTGGGCGGGCTCGGCCGGCGGTCCCCGGGTCGTGCGCCGGCTGGGGATGGGCGCCCCCGCTGCTACACTCAATGTTCCGTGAAGCGCTTGCCGGCATGGGGATCCGATTCCCCTTTGCACTGGCGGTCGCCAGGGCAACAGGAGGCGCCGTGAGGACGTGGCTGAACTAGTTCTCGCCTCGGGGTCTGAGCGTCGACGCCAACTCCTGGTGCGGTTGGGGCTGAGGTTCGTCGTGGTCCGGCCGGAGATCGAGGAGCAGATGGTGCCGGGGATGTGCGCCGACCTGGCGGTGCAACTGATCGCCCGGAGCAAGGCCTATGCTTGCCTGTCGATGGTCGCAGGTGACGACGCCTACCTGCTCGCCGCCGACACCGTCGTGCTCGGCCCGCACGGTCCGCTGGGCAAGCCGCTGACGGCGGACAAGGCCCGGGAGATGCTGCGGTCGCTGCGGGGGCAGCGTCATGTGGTCCTCACCGGAATCTGCGCTCTGGGCTCGGGCTCGAAGCGGGAGGCGATTGGAGTCTCCCGCTCGGCGGTCCGGATGCGTCAGTTCAGCGACGCCGAGTTGGAGCAGTACATCGCCGGCGGAGAGCCCCTGGATCGGGCCGGCTCCTACGCCGTGCAGGGGTTGGGAGGCTCCCTGGTGGATGCCATCGCCGGGCGGACCGACACCGTCATCGGGCTGGACTGCCAAATGGCCATGGAGTTGCTCAGCGCGGTCGGCTACCCGACCCCGTTGCCCACCGCTCCCGACCAGCACGTGGCCCTGGGCAAGGCCGCGGCGACCCGGCGCCCCCTGGCCAGCTCCAACCGGGTAGGGGGGACCCGCTGAGGCTCCCGGCCATCAGCCGAGTGGCGGCGATCTCGTCGCTGGCGCTGGTCCTCGCGTCGTTGTTGGGCGGCTGTGGCACCCACCGGCTGGGGGGTCTCGAGGTGCGCTCGTCGGTGATCGCCACCGAGTCGACCGCCAGCACCAACTCGGTCCCTCAGGGAACTGACGTGCAGGTGCGGATCACCGTCACCAACCTCGGCACCAACAGCATCAGCGGGGTGACCGCCCGGGCGGCGGTGCCAGCCGGCTTCACCTACCTCGAGACCGTCAACACCGCCACCAACGGGAACTCGGAGCGGACCGCCGACATTGCGCCCAGCACCAGGCAGGCCACCCTGACCTGGGGGGCCTGGACCATGGGTCCCGGGGCGTCGGGGAGCAGCTCGCAGGTCCTGATCACGGCTGAGCTGGAGGCAACCGGCGCCCCCGCCACCGCCGAGTTCTCGCCGCAGGTGTTTGCCGCCGGCTATGTCAACACGCTCTCCGGCACGCCCCTCAGCCTCGCGGTGACCGCGGCGCCACAGCTGAAGCTTCAGCTCGAGGTCAGCCCCGCCGTGGTGGTCGCGGGGGATCTGCTCACCTACCAGCTGGTGGTGACCAACACCGGTACCGGCGCCGCGCCCGACACCTCGATGGGCGTCACCCTGCCCGACGACTTCGACTACGGCGGGGCGATCACCACCTCGGGGAATGCCGGGACCGATGGCGCGACCTTCCCAACGCTGGGGACCGAGGTCCCGGTCTGGACCGGCTTTGACCTCCCCGGGGCCAGCTCGGCGGGACCCGGGCTTGTCTCGCTCAGCTTCTCGGTCACGGTGCTGGCCACGGTGCCGGACGGGAGCTACGACTGCTCCGCCTCGCTGGTGGCCAGCACCGGCTCCCAGACTCAGGACTACCTGCAGCAGAACTACGCCGGGCTGGCCACCGTCGAGGTCAGCGGGTCCTAGCGGAACCAATCCCTGCGCTCCCGATCGAGCCCAGATCCGGCTCTGCTAAACTCGCATGCCGAACCCGAGGTGCTCTGGCGCCTCTGCTCGGTGGGCTGCCGCCTGGCGCCCGCCCCGCTCCGACTCTCCAAGGGAGTTCTGATGTACGCGATCGTCCAGGTGGGTGGACGCCAGTATCGGGCGGCGCCCGGTGACCGTCTCGTGGTGGACCGCCTGAACGTCGAGCCCGGGACTCGGTTCCAGCTGGCGGACGTCAGGATGCTGGTCGCCGAGGAGGGGGATTCCGCTGAGACACAGATCGGCCGTCCCCGCCTGGAGGAGGTCTCGGTGGTGGCCCGGGCGGTGAGCCACTTCAGGGGGCCGAAGATTCTGGTCTTCAAGTACAAGCCCAAGAAGCGCTACCGGCGCCGCCAGGGGTTCAGGGCCGAACTTACCGAGCTGCGGATCGAGGAGGTCCGGCCGGGAGGGTACGAGGTCGAGGCGGTGGAGGAGAGTCCGGCACCGAGGCGGGCCGCCCCGCGCTCATCGAAGGTGGCCGCCGCGCCCTCGGCAGACCAGGCCGAGGAGCCCGCCGCCGTGGGGATGGAGAGCGCTGCCGTCGAAGCCGTCGCCAAGGGCGGCGGAGCTACCAGGCGCCGCGCCGCCGCCAGGCCGGTCGACGAGGGCCCGGCCGCTGGCAGCTCGGAGACGAAGGCCGGGAGGCCGAGGGGTGTCCGAGCTGGCGGTGCCGCCAAAGCCGTCGGCCCGGTGACCCGGTCCGGCACCGGGAGGACGGCATCTCGGACCAGGTCCAAGCCCAAGGAGGCGGAGGAGCAGGTGGATGGCTCATAAGAAGGGGGGCGGCAGCAGCCGCAACGGGCGAGACAGCCAGTCCCAAAGACTGGGGGTCAAGGTCTACGGCGGCCAGACGGTGGGTGCCGGTGCCGTGCTGGTCCGTCAGCGTGGCACCCGGATCCTGGCCGGATCGGGAGTCGGGGTCGGACGTGACCACACCCTGTTCGCGCTGGCCTCCGGGGTCGTGCAGTACCGGCCGTACCGCACCGACCGGACCCGCGCCTCGGTCACTCCAGCCGGCGACAGCCCGGCCTGACCCCGAGGGGGCCCCTGCCCGGTTAGGCTCGTGTTCCTAGACGAGGTCGAGGTCAGCGTGAGTGCCGGTCGGGGAGGATCCGGCTCGGCCAGCATGCACCGCGAGAAGTTCGTCACCAGGGGCGGTCCCGACGGGGGCGACGGTGGCCGGGGGGGAGACGTGGTCGCAGTCGCCGACCCCAGCGTGAGCTCGCTGCAGTCCTATCAGCTCCGGCGCTCGTTCCGGGGCACCGCCGGCGGCGCCGGCGGCGGTTCCCGGCGTCATGGGGCGGACGGGGAGTCGGCGAGGTTGCTCGTGCCCCTGGGCACCTTGGCCTGGGACCTGGACACCGGCCAGCTGCTTGCCGACCTGGTCCAGCCAGGGGCGGCCGCCGTGCTGGCCGCGGGCGGCCGGGGGGGGAGGGGCAATGTCCATTTCGCCACCGCCATCCATCAGGCGCCCCGACGCCGGGAGCTGGGGGAGCCGGGGGTGTCGCGGAAGGTGAGGCTCGAGCTCCGGCTCATCGCCGACGTGGGGATCGTGGGGTTGCCCAACGCCGGCAAGTCGACGCTGCTGGCGCGACTCACCGGTGCCCGTCCCAAGATCGCGGACTATCCCTTCACCACGCTCCGCCCGAATCTGGGGGTAGCGGATCTGGGCTCGGGGCGGTCGCTCACCGTCGCCGATGTTCCGGGGCTGATCGAGGGCGCCCACCAGGGGGCCGGACTGGGCCTCGCCTTTCTGCGCCACCTGGAGCGGACCAGGGCCCTGATCCATCTGGTGGACGCCAGCCTCGGGGAGGCGGCGATCGTTGCCGCCTACCACCAGGTGACCTCCGAGATGGAGCAGCACGACCCGGAGCTTGCCGCCAAGCCGGCTCTGCTGGTGGCCAACAAGTTGGACCTGCTGGAGGAAGGGGAAGGGGCCAGCCTGCTGGCACGACTCTCCGAGTGGATCGGGAGCGCGATTCCGGTGCTGGGGATCTCGGCGGCGACCGGCTTCGGCTGCGAGCGGCTGCTGGAGGTGGTTGGGCAGCTGGCCCGGCGTTCCGGTGAGTGGGGCCAAGCTGATCCAGGGGAGGGCGGCTTCCGCCTCTACCGGGGCCCCCGCGGCCTCAGCCGCGAGTTCGTGGTTCGCCGCGATGAGGGTGGGCTCAGCGTCACCGGCGAGTCTCTGGAGCGCTTGGTCGCGGTCACCGACCTCGACGACGACTCGGCGGTGCTGAGGCTGCAGCGCCAGCTGGTGCGGATCGGCGTAGAGCGGGCCCTGCTGGAGGCCGGCGCCGGGCCGGGCGACGAGGTCCGGATCGGCGAAGAGGTCTTCACCTTCTACCCCGACCCCGCCGCTGGCGCCCCGGGCCTAGGATCAGGGCGGCAGGACTGAACCGGTGTCGAAGTCGCAAGGGACGGCGGTCTTATTCGGGGGCACATTCGATCCGCCCCACCGAGGGCACCTGGCCGTGATCCAGGGCCTGCGGCAGCACACCGGGCTACCGGTGATGGTGGTCCCCACCGGCGTCCCCGGCCACCGAGAGAGGCCTGGCGCTTCGCCGAGGGCCCGCCTGAAGATGATGGAGCTGGCGGTCCGGGGGCTGGCCGACCCCTGTGTGACGGTGGATTCCTCGGAGGTGGAGCGGTGCCAGCCCTCGTTCACCATCGACACCGTGGAGCGGCTTCGCCGCGAAGATCCCAAGATCGAGCTGGTCCTCGCCATGGGGATGGACGTCGCAGAGCGCCTGCCCAGCTGGCGGCAGGTTGGCAGCCTTCTGGGCCAGGTTCGCCTGCTGGTGTTCCGGAGGGCCGGCGTGGAGAGGGCAGGCCCCGCACTGCTGGAGGAGCTCGGCCGTCAGGGCCTCCCCCTCGCCGGCGCTGAGGTCATCTCGCTGCCCACTCCGGAGGTGGACGGGACCGCCATCCGGAGGCGGGTGGCCGCCGGAGAGGACTGCACGGAGCTTCTGCCCCCGGCGGTGTACCGGTACATCCGCAGCCACGGTATCTACGGGTCCAAGCCCGCTCGGGGCTCCGCCTCCAGTGCGGGATAATCGCTGGCGCATGACGCCGCTCCAGCTCAGTCGGCTGCTCGCTGATGCGGCGCTGTCCCGAAAGGCGCGGGCGGTGGTGCGCGTCGACCTGCGGGGCCGAACTACCATCGCCGACTACTTCGTCATCTGCGAGGGCGACACCGACCGCCAGGTTCGGGCGATCGCCGAGGGGATGGCCGAGTCCGCGGGTCGGTCGGGAGTCCACCCACTCTCCCGGGCCGGGCTGGAGGAGGGGTCCTGGGCCTGCCTCGACTTCGACTCGGTGATCGCGCACGTCTTCCTGCCCGGTGAGCGTGCCTACTACGACCTGGAGGGACTGTGGGGCCCGGCCCGCCGGGTGCGTCCACGGCGGGCGGCGCCCGTTCCGGCCGGGACGTGAACTCGGAGCGGCTCCGGCTGGGCTGCTTCGTTCCCCAGGGCTGGCGGGGTGAGTTCCCTGACTCGCTGCAGCCGGGAGCGCGCTGGGAGGCGGCGGTGGGAGTGGCCCGGCGGGCCGAGCACGCTGGCTACGGGGCGGTCTGGGTGTACGACCATCTCCAGTCCCTGGCGGAGGATCCCCCCAGCCCGGTCTTCGACCCCCTCCTGATGCTCTCCACCGTGGCCTGGGCGACATCGCGGATCCGGATCGGGACCATGTGTCTGGCGGTACCCCTGCACCACCCGGCCCGACTGGCGCAGCAGCTGGCCTGTCTCGACGTGATCAGCGCCGGCCGCCTCGAGGTGGGCCTGGGCGCGGGCTCCGACACCGCCGAGGCCGCCACTTTCGGGATCCCGGTCCCGCCGCTCCGCGAGCGGATCTTCGCCTGCGGTGAGGCGGCCGAGCTGCTGCGGGCCTGCTGGAGCCATGAGCACACCAGCTTCGAGGGGCGCTACACGGTCGTCGAGGATGCGCGGGTCCAACCCAAGCCTCTGCAGCGCCCGGGGCCACCGATATGGATAGCCGGTGGGGGGGAGCGACTCACCCTCTGGCAGGTGGCTCGCCATGCCGACGGCTGCAGCCTCTTCGGCCCGCCGGCCAGGGTCGCCCGCAAGCTGGAGATCCTGGGATCGCACTGCCGTGCCGCCGGAAGGAGGCCGGACACCGTCAGGGTGGCGGTGGTGCTGGACTGCCTGGTGGCGGACACCGAGGCCGCCGCCGACCTCCTGGCCGAGCACTTCAACCGCCATGGTGAGGAGCGCCGGGCGTACCGGGCCCGGCGCCTGGTGGGCACTCCGCAGGCCTGCGCGCAGCAGCTTCAGGCGTATCTCGACCTGGGGGTGGCCGACATCTGCTGCCACTTCCCGGACGCGCTCACTTCGGATGGGCTGGAGCGGCTCGCCTCTGCCGTCCTGGGCCCGCCTCCAGCCAGCAGCCGGCTCGCCTAGTCCGGTCCTTAGTCAGTTGGTGAAGGCCAGGAGGGCCTCCACGGGGCTCGGGGGCGGTGAGCGCCCAACCACCTCCCTTGGGGTGGGGGAGCCTCGACCGTGTCGGCCGGAGCGATGGCGAGCCCACCGGCTGCAGTCCTGAGGGCCAGGACGACAGGCCAGCCCGGACCGGGCATGCCCTCCTCGCCGGAAGGCAGCAGCTGATCGATCACCTGCTGCTCCCCCAGCTGGTACACCGCCCGGGCCTCATCCCGCCCAGCCGCTGATCAACCGGCCGGGGCCAGATCGGGCCCTCGACGGCGGGACCGACAGCGGCCCTCGGCGGACCAGGGAGCCGGGGTCTGCCGGGGAGCTCGTGGACCGTCCCGCCGCCGCCTTCGCTCGGCCGCCCTGCTGCCGGGCTCAGCCCGGCCCCGCCTGGCCGACTCGGATGGACCACCACCGGCTTGCGTGGGGGCCGGCTAGCAGAGTCCGTTCCACTTCTTCTGATAGGCCCCGGGGCAGTCGACGTCCATGTTGGCGCGGGCGACCGTGTTGGGAAGGTAGTAGTTGGCCGAATCCCCACTCCCGACCTGGACCACGTCGGCGGGCTTGGTGTACCAGAGCGCGGGCTGGCCGCTGAGGACCGCCTCCATGTAGTACTGCCAGAGCGGCGCTGCGCCGGTGATCCCGGAGGTGACCGACGAGAGGGTCGCGCCGTCCGGGTTGCCCACCCAGGTGGCCGACAGGATCTGCGGGGTCCACCCGAAGGTCCAGTTGTCCTCGATCACGCCCTTCTCCTCAATCCCGTTGGGGTTGGTGAGGTCGGAGGTGCCGGTCTTGACCGCGGCCTGGTGGCCGGTCAGGGTGAGCCCATTGTTCAGTCCGAACTCGGGCTGGCGGTTCTGGTTGCTGGAGAGGATCTCGTTCATGATGTAGGCCACGTCCGGGGGGAGCACCTGGGCTGAGTTGTCAGCCACGTTGTATTGGTAGATGGTCTGATTCCCCTGGATCACCTGGAGGATGGTGGTGGGCTCGTGGAGCACCCCGCCGCTGGCCAGGACCGAGGCGCCGGTCGCCATCTGGACCATGGTCACCCCGATCGCCAGCCCGCCCAAGGTGAGTGCATCGCCGTAGGTGTTCTGGGGGTTGAGCAGGTCGGTGACCCCCATGCGCTCGGCGAAGTTGACCACGTTCTGGAGGCCGGTCATCACCTCCACCTTGACGGCGGGGACGTTGAGCGAGTTGCCCAGGCAGATCTTCAACGCGCAGATTCCGGTGAAGGTGCCCGAGTAGTTGGCGGGCGAGTAACCGTCGATGTCGATGGGCTCATTCAGGATGGGGGTGGTCATGGTGAACTTGCCCGAGGCCAGGGCGGCGCTGTAGGTGAACATCTTGAACGAAGACCCAGGACGCCTGGGGGTGTTGGTCATGTTGATGTCGCCCACCGGCCCGCCGTAGTTGGTGCTGCCGACCATGGCCAGGATCTCGCCGTTGCGGGGGTCCAGCGACAGCAGGGCCGCGTCGCCGATGTTGAAGTCCCTTTGCAGGTAGGCGTCCTCGCTGGGGTTCTGGATGTCGGCGGTGGCCGCCGCCTGGTCGGCGGTGTCGAGCGAGGTGTAGATCTTCCAGCCTCCGGGATTGAGGTAGGCGTCGCCGAACTGGGCCTGGAGCTGACTCTCGGCGTACTCCACGAAGTCGGGATCCTGGACCACCTCGCTGTCCTCCCAGGGATAGAGGGTCAACGGTTCCTTGAAGGCGGCGGTGGCCTGCTTCTCGCTTATGTAGCCGTTCCTGACCATGGCCTGGAGCACCACCTCCTGACGGTCCTTGGCGTAGTTGGCAGGCCCGGTGACCCCCTGGTAGAGCAGGGGGTTGTAGGCGGTGGGGGCGTCGGGGATGCCGGCCAGCATGCTGGCCTGGGCCAGATCCAGCTGGCTGGCGGGGATGTGGAAGTAGAGCTCGGCGGCGCTGCCGATCCCGAGCGCCTGGTTGCCGTAGTTGATCCGGTTCAGGTACATCTGGAGGATGCTGCTGGGTTTGAAGATCCTGGAGATCTCGTAGCCGAGCAGGAACTCCTGGACCTTCCGGGTGATGGTCTTCTGGGGGGTGAGGAAGGAGATCTTGGCCAACTGCTCGGTGATGGTGCTGGCGCCCTGAAGCTGGGTGTGATGGACCACGTCGTTGATCCCGGCCGCGACGATCCGGGGCAGGTCGGCCGAGCTGGTGTCCTGGTAGAAGTGGCGGTCCTCGACCGCCACGGTGGCCTTCACCAGCAGCGGGCTCACCTCCTTCAGGGCCACGTTGACGTGGTGGATTCCCGGCTCGTGGAGGACCGCGAGCAGGGTCCCGTCACTGGCGAGCAGTTCGCTGTCCTGGGGCGGCCCCAGCTTGGGCAGGCCGGCCACGCTGGGCAGGCCCACCTGGAACGCCGCCAGCACGATCATCCCCGCCCCGATCCCGGCGCAGCCCACCAGCACCGCCAGCAGCCCGGCGGTGGCGGTGTTGCGCAGCCAGCGGTGACGCTTCCAGAAACCCGGCTTGGAGCGTCGCCGAAGCTCGCTGCGCCGGCCCTGGCCGACGCGGGTGGATGCACGCTCTCGCGGGGTGACGGTGATTTCCTGCATCAGCTCACGAATTTCGGCCTCGGATCCTCAGACCAGCGATTATGCCAGGCTCCCCAGCTGGCCCCCCCGGGCGAGCTCGGGTCAAGGTCCGGTTACGGGTTGGTGGCGAGAGCCTCACGACCCTGCAAATACGCGTCCGGCCGGGGATGAGTTACGCGGACCCGATGTCAGACTCCGCTCAGCATCCAGTCCGGGAGAGGTTCCCGAGCCATAAGTTGAGCTCATTGACGATGTCCGCAGCCGCCATGGCAGTCGCCACCCCCCAGCGGACCCACATTGGGTTTCCGCCCGTCCCTCAGAGTCCCAAGGAGGCCGGGATCCCGGCCGCGTTCATCGCCGACCTGGTCCTCAAGGCCGTCTACTACAACGGGGCAATGCTGGGCCGGGACGTCGCCCGCCAGGTTTGCCTGCCCTGGAACATCGTCGGCGCCTCCCTCAAGTTCCTCGCCGACGAGGGATACGTCTCCACCACCGGGATCCGGGGCGCCCTGGGGCAGGGCGACTTCGCCGACGGGCTCCAGTACGCCATCAGCCGGGCCGGCCGGGAGCGGGCGAAGGAGCTGATCGACGTCAACCAGTACGCGGGCCCGGCGCCGGTGCCGCTCGAGGTCTACGCGGCCGTGGCTCGTCATCAGGGCCGGAGCAACTACCCGGTCACCCACCAACTGCTGCGCGCGGCCCTCGATCACCTGGTGCTGCCCCCGAGTGTGCTCAACCGGCTCGGCCCGGCGCTCGGCTCTCGACAATCGATCTTCCTGTACGGGCCACCCGGCAACGGCAAGAGCAGCATCGCCGAGGCGTGTGCCACCCTCCTCGGCGACGCCATATTCGTCCCCCACGCCATCTACGTGAAGGGCGAGGTGATTCGCATATTCGACCCCATTCACCACCGCCCGGTGGCGGTCGACCTGCCCGCCCACGACACCCGCTGGGCGCTCTGCTCCAGGCCGGTGGTGCGGGCCGGCGGGGAGCTGACGGGAAGCGAGCTGGAGCTCAGCTTCGACCCTCGGATGGGCTTCTACGAGGCCCCGCTTCAGCTCAAGGCCAATGGTGGCCTCTTCCTGGTGGACGATTTCGGCCGCCAGCACGTCAGCCCCCAGGACCTGCTCAACCGGCTCATCGTCCCCCTCGAGGCCGGCTTCGACTATCTCAACGTCGGCCGGGCCGGCACCACCGTGATGGTCCCCTTCACCGAGGTCCTGATCCTCTCCACCAACCTGAAGCCCAGGGAGTTGGTGGACGAGGCCTTCCTCCGCCGGATCCGCTACAAGGTCGAGGTCCCCGACCCGACCGTGATCGAGTACGGGCGGATCTTCAGGCGGGTATGTGAGTCGGTAGGCGTGGAGTACGATCCGGCGGCGGTTGGCTACCTGATCGAGGAGCACTACCGCAAGGCGGGCCGACCCCTGCATGGCTGCGAGCCCAGGGACATCCTCGACCACCTGGTTAACGCCGCCTCCTACTTCGGGGTTGAGCCCCGCCTCACACCAGAGCTGCTCGACCACGCGGTATCTGCCTACTTCGCCAACCTCGAGGACTCGGCTGGGGCGCTCAGCTCCGGGGCGCTCAGCTAAGGCTGGGCTGCTGCTGCCGGGTGGGGTCGGGAACTCGCGCCTGGCCCAGCGCGGGACGGTCGCCGAGCGCTGAGGTGGGGTGGTGGAGGTCGCCAGCGCACCTGGACCAGCCGGCGCCAGAGCTCGAGCAGGGAGCGGTCCCCGCTGAGGTCCGGCCGCTCCGCGGGGATCCGGCTCCAGAGCAGCGGTGGCGGTCGGAGGAGTTGCCTCGGGCGGTGCGGGCGGCAGGTCCGCTGCCCCGGCGGGAATGGCTGCCGTCGGGTCTGATCGACACCAGCTGGGCCAGCTCGGAGACGGTGGGGGAGAGCCGGAGTCGGCGCGGTACCCCGCTCCCGACCTCCAGCCTCCTGGCCGTCGATCCGACCAGCATCTCCTCGATCCCATCGCGAGGGCTGCGCCCCGGCACGGCGATCGAGTGCCCGGCCACGGCCTCGGCGTCGGTTCGGTGGATCTCGGTTGGTGGTCCTGGCGGCCTGCCCAGGACGCGAGCGGTGAGGGGCCGGGGGAAGCTCCCGAGAAAGGCGTCGGGAGAAGAGGACCGCAGTGCCGGGATCAGCTCTCGATGTCCGGCGAGGGGCGAGGAGAGCAGCGTCGGGTCCCCGGCCCCGCGGCCATCAGGACCTCGCGCTCAGAGTCAGGCATCGGGATGGTCCGGCGCTCCGCCACCCGGGCTGCGGCCCGGAGATGGACACCTCCCAGATGATGGACCAGGTCCCGAACCTGCCAGCCCGGGCATCTGGGGATGGAAGCTTCCAGGCCGGCCAGCTCCGCTGCCTCAAGGAGCTGCCGCCCCTCGGATTGCAGAGGGGCGATGTGCTGGGCGGCGGTAGCGCTGGCCTATTCGGCTGCCGGGACGGCCGGGGATGCTGGAGGCTCAGCCGCAGTCAGGTCACCTGCCCCGCCATTGGTCGGCCAGGATGGCGCAGATGATCTCGTCGGTCCACTCCCCCTTGACCCACTCGTTCTGGACCAGATGGGCCTCGCGTCGCATCCCCAGCCGCTCCATCACCGCCACCGAGGCCCGATTTCGGCGGTCGCAGCGACCGCACACCCGGTGCAGTTCCAGCTCTTGGAAGGCCAACCTGAGCATCTCACGAGCTCCCTCGGAGGCGAGTCCCTGGTGCTGGTAGTCGGGGTGGAGGACGAAGCCCAACTCACCTTGGCGGTGTTCCAAGCTCCGCAGGAAGAGCAGCATCTGTCCGATCACGACGCCGGCCTCTCGGTGCTCCATGGCCAGCTCCAGGACCTGCCCCTCAGAGTCCATCGGGGGCGGCGGGAAGCGCCTAAGCAGGGCCATCTGCACCTGGGCGCGGCTGCGGGGCTCCCAGTACAGGTATCGGGCCACGTCGGGCCGCGACTCGATGGCGAGGACATCCTCAAGGTCCGCCTCGGTGTAGGGTCGCAGCAGCAGGCGCGCGGTCTCGATCGGGTAGGCAACCCTGAGCATCATCTCTGGACATGACCGCTGGGCCCTGGCACTGCGGCCAGGGTACGCCCAAGCATCTGCGGTGCCGCCCCGATGACGGCTTCCCGCCCGCGCTGCCGCGCCCGTTCTCCGCACCCCGGGAGGCACCAGAGGTTGGGGGGCGTGCCGGGGTGGGACATCAGGGCAGCCGAGCGGCGCCAGCGATCTCGGCGACGGTGACCCGGTAGAGGGCGGAGCCCGCCAGGCGGGGCCTCTCTGATCTCGAGAGTTGCCGGCCGGCGTCGAGCGTCGACAGGTCCCGGACCAGCACGAAGCCGCGATCGGCGAAGAAGGCCGGCACGTCGCCGGGAAGGAGCCCGAACGTCCACGGCTCACCGGCGCGTGCCACGGCACGAACCCAGCGACGGGCCTCCGGGAACGGGCTGGCGGCGCCGAGGGCGCGGACGTCGACGTAGGTCATGATGAGAACGCCCCCTCCTCCGGCGAGGCCGCGCACTGCGGAGAGGGTCGAGTCGACCGCCGCTCCCGTCAGGTACTGGGTCACGCCCTCCCACAAGAACGTGGTGGGGACCGTCCGGTCGAACCCGGCAGCTACGAGCCGTGAGCTGAGATCGTCGCGCTCGAAGTCGATGGCCACGTAGGTGACGTGGTCGCTGGTCAGACCCAGACGATCGACGATGGCGCGTTTGGCCTGCTGGGTAACCGGGCGGTCGACCTCGAAGACCTGCATGCCGGCGAGCGCGGCCAGACGGTGGGCGCGGGTGTCATATCCGGCTCCGAGCAAGACGCATTGCCCGAGAGCTGGGGATGCGTCGCGCAGCGCATCGTCGATGACCCTGGTCCGGAGGATCGCTGACGGACGCGGTCCTGGTCCGCCGATCGCGTCGTAGACGCCGGTGACCAGGCGGCGGAGGACCGGCACGCCGCTGGCGACGGCCAGCATCCGCAGCCTGGGGCGCAGGAAGGCATCAGCGAAGGGGTCGCTGAACAGCCGCTGGGCCGGCGGACGGTGAGATTCGAAGGAACGCTGCAGGGCCATGGTCTCGGCCGTGAAACTCGGAGAGGAGGCCATCCCTCAAGAATATAGAACGAGGCCTCGTTTTGTATTACGATGGTCCGGTGAGCGCTTCTGGACCAGAGGCGCCCGCAGCGCCGTCCCGGATGTTGACCGACGTCGGTGGGGCGCCGGAACCAGTTCGCGGCCCCAAGGGGGGCGAGGAGGCCGCGCGCGTCCTGCGGCGGTCCTGAGGAGCAGGCGGATGCCCAAGGTCTCGCCCGAGCACCTGGCCGCCCGGCGCCAGCAGATCCTTGCCGCCGCCCTCATCTGCTTCGACCGGGCCGGATTCCACCGCACCTCGATGCAGGACATCTTCGATGAGTCCGGCCTCAGTGCCGGGGCCGTTTACCGGTACTTCGCCTCGAAGGAGGACATCGTCGAGGCCATCGCCGAGCAGCGCCACGCCCGAGAGGCCGAGCTCATCGGCGAGGCGCTGAGCGCTGCTGACCCTCGCCTGGGCCTCCACCGCCTGGCGGATCTCTACCTCGGGTGGCTGACCGACCCCGACGAACGGCAGCGCCGGCGGGTTGGGGTGCAGGTCTGGGCCGAAGCCGTCCACCACGAGCGCCTGCGGGCCGTGGTGCGCCGTGGCGCCCTGCAGCGGCGCCTGCTGGTGGGGTATCTCCGCGACGCCCAGCGTCAAGGAGCCCTGCCCCTGGAGGTCGAGCCCGAGGCGCTGACCCGGGTCTACCTCGCCCTGTTCCAGGGCTTCATCCTCCAGCAGGCTTGGGACCCTCTGGCGGACGTGGGGGCGTACCTGCGGGCGGTCCACGCCATCATCGACGCCACCATGCCCGGCCCCACTGAGGACGCACGCGGTTGAACGTCCCGCCGGGTGCGGGGCAGCCGCTGATGGGAGCCCGGCCGACTTTGGTTTGAGCCTGGCGGTGTGGAGCGAAGGGGATTCGAACCCCTGACCTCTGCCGTGCGAGGGCAGCGCTCTCCCAGCTGAGCTATCGCCCCGAGGGCGACCAAGTATATCGAGGCGTCGGCAGGCGCCGAACTCTGGCGGGAGGTTAGGGGATCAGGCGCCGCGACGCTGCCATCTGGTCTTCTTGAGCATCTTCTTGTGCTTGTGCTTGCGCATCTTCTTGCGCCGCTTCTTGATCACCGATCCCACGAAGAAGAAGACCTCGGAAAGAGCCCGAAGGGCAGCGGAAGGGGAGAAAGCCGGAAGCAGCCTTCAGCCCGTGACCGGGGTAGTCTACTCGATGCAGTACACGTCGTCAAACTGGGCGAGCTCAACGGGAGGTGGCATGGAGACGCTCTGGGCACCTTGGCGGATGGCCTACATAGGCAAGGCCCAGCTGGGCGCGGACTCCGGGGGGTGCATCTTCTGCACCGCTTTTCAGGCAGGAGAGGGAGGTGGTGGCCTGGTTGTTCACCGCCGTCCGATGGCGCTCTGCATGCTCAATCGCTTCCCCTACAACCCCGGGCACGTCATGGTGGCACCGGAGCGGCACGGGGGCGAGCTGGCGGAGCTGGAGTCCGCCGAGTTGGGAGCCGTCATCGACGAACTGAAGCTGGCCACCAGGGTGCTCCAGGCCGAGCTCGGTTGCGAGGGGCTGAATGGCGGCTGGAACCAGGGCCGCGCCGCCGGGGCCGGGATCGATAGCCACCTCCACTTCCACCTGGTACCCCGCTGGAACGGTGACACCAACTTCATGCCTGTCCTGGCCGACCTCAAGGTGGTCCCCGAGCACCTCGAGGTGACCGCGTCGAGGCTCAGAGGCGCCTTCCAGGCGCACCCGGAGTGGGCCTGACCGGACGCGCCACAGGGCTGGTGGACCGGCCGGTCAGGCGCCGTTAGGCCCCAGGGCGCGAGGCGCCGGGCGCCACCTCGACCCTAGCGCGAGCGGGCGCGACGAGTTGCGCGGCAGGGACGGCCGCCGGAGCCACGTTGGAGGCGGCCCCGCCGCGTCAGCGGGGCGCCTCCAGCCGATCCGGCCTACTCGGCCGGGAGGCGGCCCGAGAGGTAGTCGTCGTAGGCCTGGAGGTCGAGCAGACCGTGGCCCGAGTAGCCGAACAGGATGACCCGCTCCTTGCCCTCCTCCCTGGCCCGCACCGCCTCGTCGATGGTGGCCCGGATGGCGTGGGCGGTCTCTGGAGCGGGAATGGGGCCCTGGGTCCGGGCGAACTGGATCGCCGCCTCGAAGACCTTGCCCTGGGGATAGGCGGTGGCCCGCATCCGCCCCGCCTTGACCAGGTTGGAGATGATCGGGGCGGCGCCGTGGTAGCGGAGCCCGCCGGCGTGGATGGAGGGCGGGACGAAGTCGTGGCCCAGGCTGTACATGGCCAGCAGCGGAGTCAGGCCCGCGCTGTCGCCGAAGTCGTATTCGAACTTGCCCCGGGTGAGCGTGGGGCAGACGGAGGGCTCGACCGCCAGCAGCTCCACCTCGGCGTCGGTCACGAAGGGGAGCGCCAGGCCGCCGAAGTTGGAGCCCCCGCCGACGCAGCCGATGACCAGATCGGGCCTCTCCTCGCCGGCGAGCTGGAGCTGCTCCTTGGCCTCCAGACCGATCACGGTCTGGTGGAGGAGGACGTGGTTCAGCACCGATCCAAGGCAGTAGTGGGAGTCCTCTTTGCCGACCGCGTCCCGGACCGCGTCGGTGATGGCGGTCCCCAGGGAGCCCGGGTGGTCGGGTTCGTCGATGGGAGAGGGCACGACCTGGCCGCCCCAGGTCTCCATCATCACCCGCCGGTAGGGCTTCTGCTGGTAGGAGGCACGGACCATGTAGACCTTGCACTCCAGCCCGAAGAGCGAGCACGCGTAGCAGAGGGCGCTGCCCCACTGCCCGGCGCCGGTCTCGGTGGTGAGGCGCTTCACTCCCTCGGCCTTGTTGTAGAAGGCCTGGGGGACAGCGGTGTTGGGCTTGTGAGAGCCGGCCGGTGAGACCGACTCATCCTTGAAATAGATCCGGGCCGGGGTTTCCAGCGCTTGCTCCAGGCGGCGTGCCCGGACCAGCGGGGTGGGCCGCCACAGCCGGAGGATGTCCAGCACCTCGCCAGGGATGTCGATGTAGCTTTCCAACGAGACTTCCTGGCCGATCAGCGCCATGGGGAAGAGCGGGGACAGCAGGTCTGGGGTCGCCGGCTCGCGGGTTCCCGGGTGCAGCGGCGGCTGCAGGGGCTCGGGAAGGTCCGGAACCACGTTGTACCAAGCTTCCGGTAGGCGGTCTGACGGCATGGTCCAGCGCATCTGTATCCTCCCGTTCCCCGAGCGGTTGCTCGTGGAATTGTCGCTGGCCGGACGTTAACGGTGCAGTGTCGATCGTTGACCGGCCTTACCGGGCCGGGTGCGAGCAGCCCGTTGAGGCGGTGGCTCTGAGAGTGGATTCCCATGGTCGGACCTCGCCGGCCAGGAAACCGGGTGGTGGAGCCGGCGGGAATCGAACCCGCGACCTCTTCCATGCCAAGGAAGCGCGCTCCCGCTGCGCCACGGCCCCTTGAATCGGCCGGAAGTCGTGAGTCCGGGCCGACTCGGCGCATCACTTTACATGCCAGGCAACCCGACCCGTCTGCCGCGAAGGAGAGTCCGGCCTTGGTCGGCCCCGCCTCTGGGCAGGTCCCTGAGACCTGGCGGCACCGCGGAGCCGCACGCAGGCTGCCCTGGAAGGGCGCGGAAGGGGTCGGGCCCGCGGCGCCGGGCTTGGATGCGAAGGCCTTCGACCTGGGGGTCGGCACCACCAGCTCCTCTGCTCGGGGAGGGGCCGGTGCCGCACCGGGGGGAGTTCCGTGACGGATGCCGGCCGCTGATCGGGAAGGGGCCTCGGGATCCTGGACCTGAGCGCCACCAGGGAGGAGCGCCGGTCGCACCTTCACCTCGTCGCCGGGGACAAAGAACAGCGGCCCGGCGGGTGCCGGGCCGCCGCGGGGAGGGTGCGACCTTGCGGCCAGGGAGTGGGGTCGAACCGGCCGCAGAGACAACGATGGCGGGCGCCCCTGGGAGCGTCCTGGGATGAGGCTGGGAGCTCGCCTAGACCCGGCCGGTCGGCCCCCGGCTACCGATCGTGGGGTCTGGCCCAGCCAAAGCCCAGTCCGGACTCAGCAAACTCCCAGACGAAGGCGGCAGACTCAGGGTGAAGATGGACGCGGAGACCCGGATCCTGGTCGTCGACGACGAGACCAACCTGGCCGAGCTGGTGGCGACCGCCCTGCGCTACGCGGGGTTCGTCACCGCCACCGCGGGCAGCGGCCGGGCCGCGATCGAGCAGGTCGCCAGCTTCCAGCCCCATCTGGTGATCCTCGACGTCATGCTTCCTGACTTCGACGGCTTCGAGGTGTCCCGGAGGCTGGCCGACGGCGGGTCCCAGGCACCGATCCTGTTCCTGACCGCCCGGGACGCGACCGAGGACAAGATCCGCGGCCTGACCGTGGGCGGGGACGACTACGTGACCAAGCCCTTCAGCCTGGACGAACTGATCGCCCGGGTCCGGGTGATCCTGCGCCGTTCCGGCCATCACGAGGAGAGCCACACCCTGCTCACCTTCGCCGACCTGGAGATGGACGAGGATCTGCGGGAGGTGCGTCGGGGTGGGGAGCTGGTGGAGCTCACCGCCACCGAGTACCGGCTGCTGCGCTACCTCCTGATCAATGCCCGGCGGGTCCTGACCAGGGGCCAGATCCTCGACCACGTCTGGAAATACGACTTCGGCGGCGACGCCGGCATCCTCGAGACCTACATCAGCTACCTGCGCAAGAAGGTGGACCGGAAGGAGCCGCCCCTCATCCACACGGTGAGGGGCATGGGGTACGTTCTCCGCCTGCCTCGCTCCTGAAGATGTCGCTCCGTCTGCGTCTGCTCCTGTCACTTCTGGCTCTGGTCGCCATCGGACTCGGGGTCACCGACGCGGTGACCTACCTGGCGCTGCAGTCCAACCTCAGCCAGCAGATCAACCAGCAGGCGAAGAGCACGGTGGGCGCCATTTTTCAGTTTCTCAGCTTCTCTGAATCTCGTGGGTTCTACCCCCGCGGTGGCGTCGACATTCCGGCCGGCAGCTACGCTGAGTTGGTGGGCCCCGGTGGTCCATTCCGAGTGCAGTTCACCGAGAACGGAGCCCCGAAACCGCCTCTGCCCCAGCTCCCCGCGGGATTCGGCTCGGGCTCCATCACCACCCCGGTCTTCACGACGGTGGCGGCCGCCAGCGGCGGCGGGGAATTCCGCGTGCTTGAGACGCCGACGGCCGAACCGCAAGTCAACCTGGTTCTGGCGCTTCCGCTCACCTACGTCGACGCCACCCTGAACCAGATCCGGCTCCTGGAGATCCTGGTCAGCGCCGCGGTCCTCCTGGGCCTGGCCGGGCTGGCGTGGTGGACGGTCCAGCTGGGGCTGAGGCCGCTGGAGCGGATCCGCACCACCGCCCGGGCCATAGCCGACGGAGACCTGAGCCGGCGGGTCGAGGTGACTCAGCCCGACACCGAGGTCGGGCAGCTGGCTCTGAGCCTCAACGAGATGCTGGGCCAGATCGAGCGGGCCTTCAGTGCCCGGGCGGCCTCGGAGGCCCAGATGCGCCAGTTCATGGCTGATGCCTCCCACGAGCTCAGGACCCCGCTCAGCTCGATCAGGGGCTACGCCGAGCTCTTTCGCCATGGCGCTCGGGGTCGCCCTGAGGATCTGGACAAGGCGATGTCCCGGATCGAGAGCGAGTCGGCTCGGATGACCCAGCTGGTGGATGACCTGATGCTGCTGGCCCGGCTGGACGAGGGTCGCCCCATGCAGGCAGCCGCCTTCGACATCTCCCAGTTGGCCGTCGAGGTCGCGGCCGACGCCTCGGTGGCAGATCGCCAGCACCAGATCCACGTCGACGCCCCGGCCCCGGTCGAGGTGGTGGGGGACGAGCCGCGAATCCGGCAGGTGGTCAACAACCTGGTCCGCAACGCCATAGTCCACACCCCGGCCGGCACTCTGGTCGAGGTCTCGGTGGGGGGGGAGGACGGCGCGTTCGCTGTCTTCCGGGTCGCGGACCACGGCCCGGGCGTGTCCGAGGAGGCGGCCGCCAGGATCTTCGAGCGCTTCGTGCGCCTCGACCGGTCTCGCAGCCGCGACCACGGCGGCTTGGGTTTGGGACTGGCGATCGTGGCGGCGATAGTAGCTGCCCACCATGGCACTGTCCGTCTCGAGACGACCCCTGGGGGCGGCGCCACCTTCGTGGTGCGGCTGCCGCTGAGGCCCCCGGAGTCGGAGCCGGCGGGGCCGCCCCTGCCGACCGTCCCGGGCTGAGCCGACCGCCAGCTCGGGGCCAGGTGGGGTCTGGCGAGAACGGGCCACCGGGAGAGACCGAGACCCACGCATGGGAGAATCCCGGCCGTGGCAGACAGCCGGGCCGACGAGGCTGACCTCGCACGGCAGCCGGGCCGCGCCGGTGAGGAGGCGCCCCGGCGCTGGGGCCCCTATCTCTCCATGCGGCAGTGGGGCACGGTGCGCGAGGACTACAGCCCGGACGGTGACGCCTGGGGCTACATCCCCTACGAGCAGGCCCGCAGCCGGGCCTACCGCTGGGGCGAGGACGGCATCCTCGGGATCAGCGACGACCGGCAGAGGGTCTGCCTGGCCCTGGCGCTGTGGAACGGGGAGGACGAGGTGCTCAAGGAGCGGGTCTTCGGCCTCTCCAACGCCGAGGGCAACCACGGCGAGGACGTCAAGGAGTACTGGCACTACCTGGACGCGCTGCCGGATGGTCGCTACCTGCGAGCGCTCTATCGCTACCCCATGGACGCCTTCCCCTACCGGCAGCTGCGGGAGCGGAACTCAGGGCCCGGGCCGGAGCTGGGACTGATCCAGCTGGGTGTCTTCGACCATGACCGCTACTGGACGGTCGAGGTCGAGTACGCCACCGCTACCTCCGATGTGGTGGCGTGGAAACTGACCGTGACCAACGAGAGCCGCGAGGAGGCGCGTCTCCACTTGCTGCCTCACCTGTGGCTCCGCAACACCTGGGCCTGGGACCAGGACCCGGGCCCCCAGCCCCAGCTCCGGGCCGAGGGAAAGGTCGTCCAGCTGAGCCACCACCCCGAGCTAGGGGGATTCCAACTGGTGGCGGAGGGGGATTTCGAGTGGCTCCTCTGTGACAACGAGACCAACTCCGAGCTGCTCTTCCGGAGCCCCAACCGCAGCCGCTTCCCCAAGGACGCGATCGCGGACGCGGTGCTCAGGGGGGATCCCTCCATCTGCAACCCCGAGCGATCCGGCACCAAGGCAGCCGCCCACTTCGTCCTCGACGTCGCGCCGGGACAATCCGAGGTGGTGCGGCTGGTCTGGGGTAACGAGCAGGGCCGGTCCCCGGCCGAGGTGGACCGGATCTGCGCCGACCGTCGCGCCGAGGCGGATGAGTTCTACGGACGGACCCTTCCCGAGGACAGCGATGAGGATGACCGTTTGATCCAGCGCCAGGCGTTCGCCGGGCTGATCTGGACCCAGCAGTACTACGAGTACGACGTCTCCCGCTGGCTGGCCGGTGATCCCACCCAACCCGCGCCGCCCCCCCTGAGGTTGGAGGGCCGCAACCACACCTGGGCGGGGCTCCACGCCGCCGACGTGATCGTGATGCCCGACAGCTGGGAGTACCCCTGGTTCGCCAGCTGGGACCTGGCCTTCCACGCCATGGCGCTGGAGCCGCTGGACACCCAAATGGCCAAGCAGCAGGTGCTGCTCCTGCTCCAGCCCCGCTTCCTGCGCGAGGACGGCCAGCTCCCGGCCTACGACTGGGCCTTCTCGGACTCCAACCCGCCCGTGCATGCCACCGCCGTCTGGCAGATCTACGTCCGCGACCGCAACCGCACTGGGGTCCCGGACCGGGGCTTCCTGGAGGAGGCCTTCCTGGCTCTGCTCTTCAACTACGGCTGGTGGGTGAACCGGCGCGATCCCGACGGGAGGAACATCTTCTCCGGCGGCTTCCTGGGGCTGGACAACATCTCCGCGGTGGACCGCAGCCACCTGCCCGACGGGGCGCAGATCTCGGAGGTGGACGCCACCGCCTGGATGGGGATGTTCGTGGTCAAGATGTTCCGCATCGCCGCCGAGCTGGCGATCGAGGAGCCCCAGTACGAGAACATGGCGATTCGCTTCTTCTCTCACTACGTGCGGATCGCCGCCGCCCTCAACGGGGCAGAAGCGGGCAAGGGACTGTGGGACGAGCGGGACGGCTTCTACTACGACCTGCTTCGGGTGGCCAGTGGGCAGATGGAGAGGATCCGCCTCCGCAGCCTGGTCGGGCTGATGCCGCTGGCGGCCAGCGAGGTGGTTCACCGTCACACCCTGGAGCGGTTCCCCCGGCTCTCTGAGCACTTGGACGAGGCGGCCGAGCGGGGTGTGATCCACTACCGGGCGGCCCGGGGAAGCGACCCCTATGCCTGTCTGAGCCTGGTGGGTTCGGAGCGGCTCCACCGGCTCTTGGACCGGCTGCTCGACCCCCAGGAATTCCTCTCCGAACACGGTCCCCGCTCCCTCTCCAAGGTCCACCTGTCCCAGCCCTTCCAGAGTGGGCTCGTCCCCGGGATGGCACCCGTCCGCTACGAACCCGGGGTCTCCAGTGACCGGGTATTCGGGGGCAACTCCAACTGGCGGGGCCCGGTCTGGCTCCCCACCAGCTACCTGCTGATCCAGGCCCTGCGCCTGCTGGGCACCGGCCTGGGGCCCTCGTTCACCCACCCCTTCCCCAGTCCTGGCGGCCACCCGGTTCCCCTGGGACGGATCGCGGACCACCTGGCCCAGCGGACCGTGGCGATCTTCCGCCGGGGCCCGGACGGGCGTCGGCCCGTGCACGGCGACCTGGCGAAATTCCAGGCCGACCCCAGCTGGCGTGACCTGCTGCTCTTCTACGAGTACTTCGACGGAGACACCGGCGGGGGCCACGGGGCCTCGCACCAGACTGGCTGGACGGCGCTGGCCGCCCTGTTGGTGGGGGAGCTCCGGTCGCCCTGGCACTCGCCCCGGCCGGGCAACACCACCTGAGCCCGGGCCATCTGCCCGAGGGAGGTCAGCTGGCCCAGACCGCCGGGGAGGTCGCCGTGAAGTTGAGATTCTCGGTCACCTGCTCAGGGGCTCCGGGCTTGGCCGAGCTCGCCCTGGGCACCCACCAGAGCTGAAAGGGTGAGGCCTTGTTGCTCAGCAGGGTGTTGAGGTAGAGCACGCTCTTGCCGTCCGGTGACCAGCTGGGGCTGGCCGCCATCGGACCGTCGCTTATCACCACCGGGGTGCCCAGCGAGCCGCCGTTCCAGCTGGCCACCTCCAGGGTGGTGGCCTGGAGCGAGTTGTTGGTGCACACCATGGCCAGCTCGGTGCCGCTGGGCGAGAGCGCCGGCTCGGAGCAGTCCTGGGCGGGTGTGGTCAGGTAGACGGGGTTGGCGTAGGGGGAGCTGACGTAGACCAGCTGAGCGTAGGTGGCGCCGGCGGTGCTCACCGCGTACTTGGCGTAAATGACCCCCCCGCTGGCCAGCGGGATCGGTTCCACGTCACCGCCCTGATACTGGTTGGGAGTGCTCCACACGGTGGGGCTGGAGGACGGACTGGCGAAGGGGACCGCCGCGATTTCGAAGTCGACGTCGTAGGCGGCGTAGGGATCCAGCCAGTCGGTGGTGAAGAAGAGGGTGCTGCCGTCCGGGCTCACCTTGGGGTAGTAGGCCCAGTGGTTGCCGAAGTACTGAGTGGAGCTCTCCTGGAGCAGCTGGCGCACCACCTGGCCGGAGGAGTTGAGCAGGTAGACGTTGCTGTACGAGCTTGGGGCGGCAAAGAAGGCGACGGCGAGGAGGTCGCCGTCCGGGGCGGGCTCCACCTGGACCCAGTCGTAGGGGGGAGCCTTAAGGGGGGTGAACTCTAGGTTGCTGAGGCTGTAGATGTCCCCACCCTGGACCACGTAGACGGTACCGGGCAGGTAGACCAGGGCCTGCTCCTGGGTCGGCTTCTGACTGTGATTACGGCTGCTCTTGAGGGTCCCCAGGATGCTGTAGACGCCCAGGCCGAAGAGCCCCATCACGACCATCGCGGCCACGATCGGCAGAAGCCGTCTCACGTCGGGAAGTACTGCGCCACCAGGGCGTCGATCTGGGTCCAGTCCGGTGCCAGGGCGTCCTCCCCGTCGCTCTCGATGACACTGCCGAAATATGGCGAGCCGGTCATGATGACCTCGTTGACGTCGCCGTCGCTGAAGGCCCTGGCCAGGGGCAGCAGCGAGGTCAGCTGGGTGAGGCTCATGTCGGTCTTGACCGAGTTCCCCAGCGAGGAGGCGATGTCGGGCACGTCGGCCAGCCCCAGGGTCTTGGCGGCGGCCTTGATGTCGAGGAGGAGCTGCTGCTGCTTCTGGGAGCGGGCGATGTCCGAGAGGATGTCACCGTGCCGGGAGCGCACGTACTCCAGCGCGTCGACGCCGTTCAGGCGCTGGGGCCCGGGGAGGACGGCGATCCGAGCCTGGAGGTAGGGGTTGCTCCCGGTGAGGTCGGAGGGGTACTCATCGTCCAGGATCGGCATCTGGGCCACGACGTTGACGCCGCCCAGCTGGTTGACCAGCTGGACCAAGCCGCCGAGCCCGATCCACACCCAGTAGTTGATGGGGACTCCGAAGTCGTTCTCGACGGTCTGGATGGCGGCGGCCGCTCCGCCGTAGGAGTAGGCGGCGTCGATCTTGGCGCTGCCTCCGGTGGACAGCGACACCCAGAGGTCCCGGGGGATGGAGAACATCACCACCGAGTGGGTCTGCGGGTCGACCCGGACCAGGATCATGGTCTGGGTGAGCACATGGTCGGGCTCGAACTTGGTGTCATTGTCAGAGCCTAAGAGCAGCACGTTGAAGGGCTGGCTGGGAGCCGAGGTGGTCCCGGGGGAGGGACTGGGGGTGGCCCCCTTCGACTTGCCCGATTTGCCGGTGGTCTGGTGGCCGGTGATGTTGAGTGCGGCGGTGATTGCGGGCAGGAAGTAGGCCACCACCCCGCTCGCGCCGGAGAGGCCGAAGCCGAACACCAATAGCACCGCTACCAGCGCCCGGTGACGGCTCCACGAGAAGGACGTTTGCTTTGACCGAAGCCCGGCGCGGCGGCGCCGCGGCCTGTTCGCGGCAGGCATGCGGCCGGATTGTAACGGGCAATGCTGAGAGGAGTCTCAGCCAGGCCACGACCCGTGCCCCCGCCGGGGCGGTAATCTTGGCCACCATGCTGCTCACCGGGAAGCGGGTGCTGGTCACCGGGGTGCTGACCCCGGCTTCGCTCCCGTTCGCCGCCGCCCGTCAGGCCCAGCAGGATGGCGCCGAGGTGGTGCTCACCTCCTTCGGGAGGGCGTTCAGGCTCACCGAGCGGGCCGCGGCCCGGCTCTCGCCCAGGCCGACCATCCTGGAGCTGGACGTCACCCGGGACCAGGACTTCGTGGAGCTCGCCGCCGAGCTCGGTCGGCGTGGGTGGCAGCTGGACGGGGTGGTCCACGGAGTGGCCTACGCCCCGGCGGAAGCGCTCGGCGGGGCCTTCCTGCGCACTCCCTGGGAGGCGGCCGCCACCGCGCTCCGGGTCAGCGCCTACTCCCTGAAGCAGTTGGCGGTGGCCCTGGAGCCGCTGATCCCCGAGAGTGGCGGGAGCATCGTCACCCTCGACTTCGACGCCACCTTGGCCTGGCCCGGGTATGACTGGATGGGAGTCTCGAAGGCTGCCCTGGAGTCGGTGGTGCGCTACCTGGCCCAGTACCTGGGCGGGCGCCGGATCCGGGTCAACGCGGTGTCCGCCGGCCCGATCTACACCACCGCGGCCAAGGGGATCCCCGGCTTCTCAACCTTCCCCGAGATCTTTGCCCGGCAGTCTCCGCTGGGCTGGGATGCGCGCGACCCGGTCCCGGTCGGAAAGGCGATCGTGGCCTTGCTATCCGACTACTTCCCGGCCACCACCGGAGAGATCGTCCACGTCGACGGCGGATATCACGCGGTCGGGGCGGCGGTCGGCCGTCCGGCCACCGACGCCGAGGGATAGGACCGCTCCCGCCGCGATCCGCGGCTCCACCAGATGCTGCCTCCCAGCGCCGTCAGCATCGCCCCGCTCCCGGCCAGGCCCATCGCCACCTGGCTGCCCCAGGCCTGCTCGATGGCCCCAAAGAGCAGGCTCCCCAAGGGGGTGGTGCCGAGGAACACCCAGAGGTAGAGGGACATGACCCGGCCCCGCAGCGGGCCCGGGGTGAAGGACTGGACCACGCTGTTGGACATGGCGCTGTAGACGATCATGCCGGCGCCGGCCAGTGCCAGCAGCACCATCGCCGGCTCCAGGCGAGACATCTGGCCCGCCAGGGCCAGGAAGAGCCCGAAGACCCCGCAGCCGGCCAGCAGGGCTCGCATCGAGGCCCGGCTGGCGTAGGCGACCCCGGCGGCGCCGGCCAACGCCCCCACGCCGAGGGCGGCGCTGAGGAGGCCAAAGCCAGTGGCGGCGGTGTGGAGGCCGGTGCGGGACAGGGCCGTGATCATCACCGTCAGGTTGAAGGAGAAGGTCCCGACCAACGCCATCATGACGATCACCAGAGCCACCTCCGGAGTCCGGCGCGCGTAGCCCACCCCCTCTCGGACCTGGGCGATCAGGCCGGGCCTGGGGCCGGCGGGGCGGCGGTTGGTGTGGAGCTCCCTGGGGTGCATCAGCCAGAGCCCCCCGATGACCGCCAGGTAGGAGACCGCGTTGAGGTCGAAGCAGAAGGAGGTTCCCACGGTGGCGATCAGGATTCCCGCCAGGGCGGGGCCGACCACCCGGGCACCGTTGAAGACCAGCGAGTTGAGCGCCACCGCGTTGGGCATCTGCTCGGCGCCGACCATCTCGGGGACGAAGGCCTGGCGGGCGGGCCCGTCCACCACGTTGATGAGACCGAACATCAGGACCAGGGCGAAGACCTCCCAGGTGTGGGCCAGGCCCAGCCCTGAGGTGATCCCCAGTACCGCCGCCGTGACCGCGAAGCAACTCTGGGTCAGCATCAGGATTCCGCGCTTGGACCAGCGGTCGGCCACCAGACCTCCCAGGGGCTGGAGCAGCAGGTTGGGGAGGTACTGGACGGTGAGCAGCAGTCCCAGCATCAGGGGCGAGTGGGTGAGTTGGAGGATGAGCCAGGCCTGGGCGGTGGTCTGGAGCCAGCTCCCGGTGACCGAGACCGCCTGCCCGGCGAAGAAGTAGCGGTAGTTGCGGGTACCCAGGGCCTGGAAGGTGCGCGAGGTGACCGCCCTCACCGAGCTCGTCATCGCCTTGGTGGAGACGGTCAGCGGCCCAGTCCCACCAGGTGCTCCAGGGCGGGAAGAGCCCGCTCCAGGGCGGAGATCTCGGGGGCGCTGAGGTGATTGAGGCGCTGGGCGAACCAGGCACCGCGGTCCCGCCGCGCCGCCTGCGCCACCAGTGCACCCCGGGGGTTCAGCGAGACCCGGATGAAGCGATGGTCGGAGGGATCCACCTCCTTCTGGATCAGTCCGTCGGCCTCCATCTGGACCAGGAGTGTGGTCATCGAGGGCACCCGGACCTGCTCTGCGGCGGCCAGCTCGCTGACGGTGGCTGAGATCCGATCCAGCAGTGACATCAGGACCGGGTAGTAGGCTGCGGGCACCCCCAGCGGCTCGTAGGTCTGGCGCAGCCGGCGGTGGAGGCGGCTGAGCACGGTGGGGAGTTTGATCGCCAGCTCCGACAGCTCCTCGGTCTCACGCGGGGGGGACGGCGCGGAGATGCGGGGGGTGGTCACATGCTTAGTTTACCTAATTAGTAAGCCTAAGTGCTCGAGCGGTCAGTCGACGCAGCTCTGAGTGGACGCCGGCGCGGTGGCCGACTCGCCCCTGGCGATGTCGGGCAGGATCTCCCCGGCGGTGAGCGCGTAGCCCTCGTTGCCGGTGACCGCGGACTTGGCGAAGACCACTCCCAGCACCTGGCCCTGGAGGCTGACGAAGGGCCCGCCGGAGTTGCCGGGGATGACGCTGGCCTGGAGCACGTAGATCTCTCGGCTGACGATCTGGTTGGAGTAGATGTCCCTGCCCACGGCGTCGATCTGACCACGGATTGCGCCCGGAACCACCGCCTCCGGGCCGCCTCCCGGATAGCCGATCACTGCCCCCTGGGTGGCCCTGGACCCCGAGGTGGCTATGGTCATGGGGGAGAGGGGGAGCCCCGGTACCCGCAGCAGGGCGATGTCCCGCTCGGGGTCGAAGAGGACCACCTCGGCGCCGAGCGCTCCGGGGCGTCCCGGCACCAGCACGGTGATCGCGTGGCCACCGGCGACCACGTGGGCGTTGGTCAGGACCAGGCCGCTGGCGACCGGGAAACCGCTGCCCTCCTCGAGCCCCCCGCAGCCGACGCTGACCACCTTGACCGTCTCCGAGGCGGCCGTCGCCACCGCCTGGTTCCCGGCCAGACTGGCAGGAACCGCAACCTGGCCTGGCAGCGGCGGGGCCAGGTTGGCGAAGACCTCGGGGAAGGGAACCGTGCTGAGCAGGTGCTGGAGGCCGCCCAGCCAGGCTGGATCCTGGGGGAACTCACGGGCCAGTGCCCGGAGGATGGACGACTTCTGGACCTGGCTCGCCAGCGGTGGCCAGGGCCCAGTCGCGAAGGTGAGTCCCAGGTACCAGCTGGCCACCAGCACCACCACCAGCCCCCAGGCCACCCCGGCCAGGGAGTCCGCGATTCCCAGGTGGCGGCGGAGCGCGGTGACCCGGAGCCGCCGCCCCAGCCAGGTACCCAGGCCGTCCCCCAGCAGCGCCAGGGCCACCAGCAGGGCGATCGCCATGCCGGCGCGGACTGCGGGGGTGAAGTTCCCCAGCAGCGGGGGCACGGAGGTGGCGACCCAGGCTCCCAGCGCCAGCCCCACCAGGAGACCGAGCAGCGAGAAGAGGGTGTAGGTGAGGCCTCCGCGATAGCCGCGGACCGCGGCATAGACAAGTCCGGCGATGATGGCGAGGTCGATCAGGTCCATGGGCTGTCTGCAATCATCGGGGGTCCGACGACGGTCCAGCGCTGGGATGGCGAGCCTCGTCACAATGCCCCCCAGTTGCGATCGGGTGAGGAGACGTGAGCAAGGAAGGCAGTGGCACGGGCCAGGTGAGCAGGTTGAGGCGTAGCCGCGGGCCCGTCCAGAGCGGGCTCTTCATCCCGCTGCCTGAGGACTGGCGGACCTGCATCCTGCCGGTGATCGGGCTGGCCACCCCGGTGGGGTTGCTGGTGGTCAACTTCTCGGCCTGGGTCATCTCGCAGCTGGGAGCCTTCCGCTGGGGGGTCGCGGTGAGCGCCTTCATCAGCGCGCTGGTCCTCAACAGCCTCACCGCGGTCAACGTCTACCGGTATGTCCGCCGCCGCTGGCCCGACTTCGTGATCAGTCGTGAGGAGAACGGCACCCGGGTCCTGATCGCGGCCATCTTCCTCATCCTGGTCACCGCCTTCGTCTCGTCAGTCTTCTCCTTCGTGGGGATGGCCAACCCCCGCAAGCTTCCCAACGGGATCGCCGTGATCACCGGTTTCCTGGGGGTGATGATCCCGCTGGGGCTCAGCCTGGGCCTCAATCGGAAGAGACGGACCCCGGCCTAGCCGGGGTCAGAGGTGTCGCGCTCAGATCTCGCGCTCCGCCTCCAGATCGCCCACAACCTGGATCCCATGGCCCTCGGAGACCAGCGCCGCTGTGGCCTTCCCCAAGAAGAGACCATGTCCCAGCACCCCCGCGATCGCGCTTAGCCGGGCGGCGGCCTCGCCCGGGTCGGTCAGGCCGCCCGGGAACTCCAGGTGCAGCAGGTAGTTGCCGTTGTCGGTGACGAACGGGTCGGCGACCCCGCCTCGAAGTTGACAGCGGCAGGGCAACCGTTCCTGGCAGGACGCGGCCACGCCCTCCCAATCGAAGGGCAGTACCTCCACCGGCAGCGGGTTGCGGGAGCAGAGCCGTTGCACCGCCTTAGAGGGGTCGGCGAGCACCCAAAAGCGGCGGCTGCGCTCGGCCACCAACGTCTCCCTGAGCAGCGCGCCGTGCCCGCCCTTGAGCAGGTTGAGCCGGGGGTCGAACTCGTCGGCGCCGTCGATGTCGAGATCGAGCGGCAGCCCGCTGCCTGCGAGCAACTCCACGCCGATGGATCGAGCCCGCTCCTCGGTGGCCTTCGAGCTGCACAGGCCCCGGATCTTCAGGCCGGCCGCGATCCGGGGGCGCAGCGCCTCGAGGAAGGCGGTGGCCATCCGTCCGGTGCCGAGACCAAGCCTCATTCCCGGCTGGATCAGGGTGGCGGCGTGTTCGGCCACCTCGGCGGCGGCCCTCTGGAACTGGGAGGAGGAGAGCGCCACCCTAGCCGCTCACCCTGGGGCCCACATCTTCGACGGTGAGCTGGAGGAGAACTCGGCGCTCGCTCACCATGGCAGCCCGGTACTCGTCCCAGTTGGGGTGCTCTCCACTGACAGCCCGGTAGTACCGCTCCAGCCCGGGCAGGGCGTTGGGCAGGGAGATCACCGCGGCGCGACCTCGGATCGAGATCCAGGGGCCGAAGAACTGCTCGGTGAACACCACCAGGTCGTAGCGGGGATCCCGGCGCAGGTTCCTGGTCTTGACGGCGGTCTCCCGGCTGCTCACGGTGAGCTCGTCCCCGACGCCGACGGCGACCACGACCGGTGAGAGCTGGGGACTGCCATCACGCCGGCGGGTTGCCAGCACGGCCCGGTGGTTCTGGGAGATGAACTCCCTAGCCTCGGCTTGGTCCAACTCCAGCGGCCCTCCTTCCCTTGCCCTCCCAGGCCAGGGGCCTGGCCCTGGCTCGCCGAATCAGCTCCTCCTGGATCCCCGGGTCGGTGGAGCCGGGATCGATCCGCGTCCAGTCGCCGTCCGGCTGCAGATTCCAGCTCTGCCGCCGGTCGGCCCAGCTAAGTTCCAGGACCTCCCGGACCTCGTCCCGAGCCTGGGGATCGAGCAAGGGCACGGCGCACTCCACCCGGCGATAGAGGTTGCGTCCCATCAGGTCGGCGGAGCCCACCAGCACCTCCGGTCGGCCTCCGTTCTCGGCGACGAAAGCGCGGCCGTGCTCCAGGAAGCGGCCGATCACGCTGTGGACCTGGATGGTGTCGCTGACCCCCTCGACCCCGGGCCGCAGGGCACAGATCCCCCGCACCAGGAGGCGGATCGGCAACCCCTCCTGGGAGGCTCGGTAGAGGGCCTGAATGGCCCTCTCGTCGGTGAGGCCGTTGACCTTGAGGAGCAGGCCGGCAGGACGGCCCTGACGGTGGTGCTCGACCTCCCTATCCACCAAGCGCTCGAAGTTCTGGATGGCATTGATGGGGGCCACCCAGAGATCATCGTAATCGCGCTTCCGAGAGTAGCCGGTGAGGTAGTTGAAGAGGTCGGCCACCTCCGCGGTGATCTCCGGCCGGGCGGTCAGGAGCCCGAAGTCGGTGTACAGGCGGGCGGTGACCGCGTTGTAATTGCCGGTGCCGATGTGCGCGTAGTAGCGGATCCCCGCCTCCTCCTGGCGCACCACCAGGACCAGCTTGGCGTGGGTCTTGAGCCCGGGCACGCCATAGGCCACGTGAGCCCCCACCTGCTCCAGCTGCCGGGCCCAACGGATGTTGTTCTGCTCGTCGAAGCGGGCCTTGATCTCGACCAGCACCACCACCTGCCGGCCGTCCTCGGCGGCCCGGGTGAGGGCGTCGATAATGGGGGTGTCCCCGCTGGTGCGGTAGAGGGTCTGCTTGATCGCCAGCACCCTGGGGTCCTTCGCGGCCTGCTCGATGAAGCGCTCGGTGGTGGCGGCGAAGGAGTCGTAGGGGTGCTGGACCAGCACGTCGCCCCGGCGCAGCACGGCGAAGAAGTCGGGGTCCTGATCCCGGATGGTCAGCAGCCGGGGCGGCGTGGTACCGCTGAACTGGGGATACGAGAGGTCAGGGCGCTCCAGCGCGTCGACCACGCTCAGCAGGCCGGTGAGGTCGAGCATCCCGTCGACCTCCTGGACCTCCTCCGGGATGATCCCCAACTCGGTTTCCAGCATGGGCAGGAACTCCCGGGAGAGCCCGGGGACCACCTCGACCCGGACCACGGCCCCGAAGCGTCGCTCCCGGAGCTCCTCCTCGATGGCGGAGAGGAGGTTGGGCTCGTCCTCGTCGACGTCGAAGTCGGCGTCCCGGGTCACCCTGAACAGGCCATGGGCGACTATCGCCATCCCCGGGAAGAGGTGGTCCAGACGCTCGGAGATGATCCTCTCCAACGGCACGAACGGCCCCTGCCTGCCGGCCCTGAAGAAACGGGGAGCTGAGGACGGCACCTTCACCCTGGCCACCCGGGGAGCCCGTTCCCCAGGCTCGCCCAGCATCACCGCGATCGAGAGCGAGAGGTTGCTGAGGTAGGGGAAGGGGTGAGCGGGATCGATGGCCAACGGGGTGAGAAGGGGATACAGCTGCGATTCGAAGTAGTCATCGCAGGCCTTCGCCTCACCCCGGGTGAGGGGCTCGTTGCGGAGCAGGATCCGGAGCCGTTCCTGCTCCAGACGGGGGGCAAGGTCGTCGCGCAGGCAGTGGACCTCGGCCGCCACGATCTCCTGAGTGCGCTTGGAGATGGCCTGCAGCTGCTCGGTGGCGGTCATGGCGTCGGCGTGGGCGGTCTGGACCCGTTCTGCCAGCTGGCGCTTCAGGGAGGCCACCCGGATCATGTAGAACTCGTCCAGGTTGCTGGAGGTGATGGCCAGGAAGCGCAGACGCTCCAGCAGCGGCACCCGGGGGTCCTGAGCCTCGGCCAGCACCCGGGCGTCGAAGTCCAGCCAGCTCAACTCCCGATTTATGTAGTTAGCGGGGTCCTGGATCCGGTCCCCGGGTTCGAGATGGCCGACCCCCGGGAGATCCACGATCTTGGCAGAGCGCGAAGAGCGCTTGCGGTGACTCCCGGAACTGGGCGGGCGCCGCGGTTTCACTTCGGTCACGCCGGCTAAGCTAACACTGGCTCGGGTGGTTGCGGGGAAAGTAACAGTCCCACTGCGAATCGGTCGCCCGGCTGCGATTCCCGGAATCTGCGCTAGGATCTTGGGGTGCGAGTCAACTGGTCCCGCGCTCTCCCGACTCTGACCCTGCTCGCGACCTTGGGCCTGGTCGGATGTGGAAGCACCGCGGCCGCCGCGGGCCGACCCGCTGCGGCGGCTCTGGAGGCGGCCAACACCAAGGCGCTGAGCGGTTCCTTCGAGGTGGCCTTCAGCGCCCAGCTCCATGTCGACCTGAGCCAGGTCGCCGGCCTCACCGGGGTCACTCCGGGTGAGCTGACTCAGGCCCAGTCGGAGATCAACGCCGCCCGCCTCACCGGGACCGCCGAGGTTCAGAGCCAGCAGCAGATGGAGATGACCTTCAGTCTCACCCCGGTTATGGCCCAGCCTTGGCACCTGATCTTGGTGGACGGCTCCGAGTACATCTCAGAAGGTGGCAGCACCTGGTACAAGCTCAGCGGCGGAAGGTCCGGCCTGGCGGCCGGGGTCGGCGGCACCGCCGGGGCGGAGTTGAGCCACCTCAAGCAGGAGCTCAAAAGCTGGGGTCAGGAGCTCAAGAGTTCGGCCAGGGTGACCGACCTGGGCAGGACCGAGATTGGCGGCCGGCAGGTGAAGCACCTGGAGACCACCCTCTCCGGGCCGTCGATGAATCACTTCCTCAGCCAGATCCTCGCCCAGGTGGCGACCGAGCTGGGTTCCTCGGACCCCTCCCTCGCTGGTGCGCTCCCGGCCCTGGAGCAGATGTTGGACTTCACGCAGGTCCGGGGGGAGAGCTACGTGTTGACCTCGACCGGCCAGCTGGCCCGTGCCAGTGTCGAGGTGAGCCTGACCCTGGACCTCGGGGGGCTGTCGTCCTTGGCGCCGGGCGCCACCGGGTTGCCGAGCGGCTCCGCCTCCTTGGGCTTCGCCGCAACCGGGAACTTCAGCAACTACGGTCAGAGCTTCAACATCCAGGCGCCCAGCCATGTCACCGCCGGTCCCCTGCCAACTCCGAGCGGTCTGTCGGGAGCACTGAGCTAGACCTGGCCGGGAGGTTCTGGGGGCGAGGGCAGGGCGACCCGGATCCCAGCTCTGGGGTGGCACCGCGCCACCACCCGGGCCAGCTCAGCCGCCGAGCGGCCGTCGGGGAGGTAGGTGAAGAAGGCGCCGCCGCTGCCCGTCATCGCCCACCTGGTTGAGGGGGAGGCCTGGGAGAGCGTCCGCAGCCTCCGCTCCAGCTCCGGGAGTGCCCGGAGAGCCGCCGGCTGGAGCCCGCTGCCAAAGAGGGAGGGATCGAGGGGCTGGCCCTGACGCATCGCCTTGGCCAGCCTGGCCACCCGCTCCCCGCCACTGAAGTCTTCCGGCCTGGTCGCGCGGTAGGCATCGGCGGTGGCCACCGCTCCCAGGACCACGATCAGGAACGCGCCGCTGGTCAGGGTTGGCAGCGGGGAGACCTGCTCGCCGATCCCCGACAAAAGGGCCGCGCCGCCCCGCAGGCTGAATGGAACGTCGGCACCGCAGCTGAGCGCGACCTCCTCCAGCTCACCAGCGGCCCCACCCTGTCCGGCCATCCTCAGCACCGCGGCGGCGTCGGCGGAGCCTCCTCCCAGGCCGCTCTGAGTGGGAATGCGCTTGTCCAGGGCCAAGCGGGCCACCGGCGCACCCAGATGCCGCTCCCGGAGCAGCAGCGCCGCCCGCACCGCCAGGTTGTCGGCGCCGGCCGGCACCCGGTGCGCCTCCGGGCCCCAGACCTTCAGTCTGGGGATGGCCGGGAAGTCAGCCCCTGCCTCGACCGACTCGAGGGCAACCACGTCGCTCCAGTCGATGGTCTGGGAGACCGCCGCCAGCAGGTGGTATCCGTCGGGTCGGTGGCCGGTCAGCTCGAGGGCCAGGTTCAGCTTGGCCGGAGCCCGGCCTTGGCGCAACACCCCAGCCACTTTAGCGGCGGTCGCAGGGAGCTCCGAGGGCCAATTGGTATACTGCGACGCCGGCCGGGCGGGTCCGCCCGCCCCGCGGTGGCAGTTTCGCCCGCGCCCGCAGGTGCTTTGGAGAGAGTTGGCAAACACCAGTTCAGCCAGGAAGCGGATCCGGTCGGCGGCGCGCAAGCATGAGCAGAACCGCCGGGTCCGCTCCGCGGTGCGTACCGCCGTCGTCAGGGCCCGCCGCGAGGTTGAGTTCGGCGAGGAGGCAGGGGCCGAAGGGCTGGTGAGGCTTGCCGCGTCGGCCCTGGACAAGGCGGCCCAGCACGGGGTCATCCACCCCCGCAATGCGGCCCGGCGCAAGTCCCGGCTGATGCGGGCGGCGGCCAAGGTCGGCGCTGAGGCGGCGGAGGAGGAGAAGCCGGGCAGGTCGCCCAAGCGGGCCTCGGCTCAAGGCACCAAGCCCAAGGCTGGCGGAGCCAAGCGAGCCGTCCTGGCGCCGAAGGCGGGCCGGTCGGCGACCAAGACGGAGCGGACCGCCGCGTCCCGGCGCAAGTCCGCGGGGACCTCAGGAAAGGAGCCCAAGGGCAGCTGAGCTGTCGGCCCGGTCCTGGTTCAGCCCTGGGCCGGTCCCTTGATCTCCGCGGCCATCCCGGCCAGCAGCAGCTCGAGTCCATCCTGGGGGTCGGTTGCACCGGTCCGGGTCAGCCAGTCCAGCTCAGCCAGCTGAACCAGCCAGCGCCGCAGCCGGGGCTCGCCTGAACGCTCCAGGTGGGAGCGCAGCCTCTGCTCGCGCCAGGGGGCCAGGTCCCGCCAGCGGTCTGAGTCCTGCGGATCGGCCAAGGAGATGAGGTCCCGAAACACCCGGGCCAGGGCGCCGACCACCATCGGCGGCTCGATGTCCGGTTCCCGGAACAGCGCATCCAGCCGTTCGCCAACCCGTCCCGGCGACTCGAACAGGGTGTCGGTCAGGCGGTAGAGCTCGGTGGGCGGTGATGGGGGTACCAGCAGCAGGGCATCGTGGTCGTTGACCGTTCCCTTCCCGGAGGCAAACAGCTCCAGCTTCTCCAGCTCCTGGTCCAGCTGGCCCGGACGCCGCCCGGCGACCTCCACCAGCCGGGCCACCGCCGCCCGGCCGAGATGGAGACGGCGCTCTCTGATATGGCTTTCAACGTAGCTCTGGAGCTCCTGGCCCCGGGGCCGGCGCAGCGCACGCAGCTCGCCCCCTTGGGACTTCACTGCTCGAACCAAGGGTGAGCCGGCGCCAAGCATCTCCCTCACCACCACCACCACCGCCGTGGTCTCAAGCCGGCTGGCCAGGACCGCCGCCAGGGCCCCGGCCTCGTCCGCCGGCCGCCCCGCCTGCTGGCCGGCGCGGACTCTGCCGGAGAGCTGCGGCGGGTCCCAGATCATGACCAGCCGGCGCAGGGCGAGGAACGGGGGAGTGGCCAGGCTCCTGGCGATCGCATCCAGGTCCTTGCTCGAGCGGAACTCCTCAAGTCCCAGGTCCAAGGCCAAGTCCGCGGTGAGCTGAGCCCTCAGCCGGGTCGCGGCGTTGGTGACCAGATAGGGGTCGTCTCCGTACACCAGGACTAGCGGCTCGACCACGCGCCGATTATCGATGCCCGCCAGCTTGGGGATGCCGCTTCACCGGCGGGGCAGTTGCCTGGAGTCGCTGCTTCCATCAGCATTGGGGTGAAGTGTCGCTGACCTCGCCGACCTGGCCCGACCCGACCCTCGCCCTGGGGGAGGGGGGCGTGCGGCTCACGGTGAGCGCTGGCCTCTGGCTCCGCATCACCGGCGTTGGGCTGGTCGCTCCGGCCGGTGCCAGCAGGCACCGACGGTCGGTGCGGTGCGCCCGCCCGGCTGTGGCGGGGGTCGTGAGGCCCGTCGGTTGAGCCCGGGGACAGCCGCTGCCGGGGCCGAGGGGGGCCGTCCCCGGACTCCCCGTCAGCGCGCCCTGGCGACGGTTTCGGCGCTGGCTTCGGTCTATCCCGCAGCCTGCGCTCTCGACCAGCGGAGCCCACTGGAGTTGCTGGTGGCAACCATCCTCTCGGCCCAGACCACCGACCAAAGGGTCAACGTGACCACGCCTGCGCTCTTTGCCAGGATGCGGACAGCGGCCGACTACGCCAGCGCCGACCCAGCCGAGCTGGAGGAGCTGGTCCACGCCACCGGCTTCTTTCGAGCCAAGGCCAGGGCTCTCATCGGGATGGGCCAGATGCTCTGCCAGAACTTCGGTGGCGAGGTGCCCGACACCATGGAGGGGCTGACCCAGCTGCCTGGCGTGGGCCGGAAGACTGCCAACGTCATCCTCGGGGTCGCCTTCGGCAAGCCGGGCTTCCCCGTTGACACCCATGTCATCCGTCTCACCAACCGGTTGGGGCTGGTTCGGGCCCTGGACCCGGTCAAGATCGAGGCCGAGGTCGGGCGAATGGTTCCCCCGGAAGAGTGGACCGGGTTCAGCCTCCGCCTGATCCTCCACGGCCGCGAGGTCTGCCGCGCGCGCTCTCCGCGTTGTCAGGTCTGCGTGCTGGAGGCCTGGTGTCCCAGCTCGTTGCTCAAGGGCGGTCGGCCCGCCGTACCTGCCGCTGAGCACCAGGCCAAGGCGGGCAGAGCCCGGGCCTCTGGGGACGTCGGTGGGAGTGTCACGGTCGGCCGTGTCACTCCCACCGATGCCGCGAGGTAGGCGGGGCCTTCATTGCCAGGGGCGCGCCGGCGCGTATCGCCAGCCGACGGCTTGCTCGGCGCAGCTGGCGATCGAGCTGGCCCTGACTTCCGAAACCGCGGAGGAGCTGGGTTTTGACCAGTGGTCCCCGGGGTCCCAGTAGTTGCGTGTCAGTTCCGGTGTCGAAGCGCCGAGCCGTCCTGGTTGCGGTCGCCGGCGGCGCCGGGGCACCTGTCCGGTCCTTGGCACCTGCCATGCGGCCTGACACGCGCCGGGGCCAGCCCACCGCAGCGGCAGGCGGACCAGGCTGCCCTTTAGCTCCACTGGGCCACATCGTTACAACCACCACCGTACCCCACTCAACCAGGCGGACCTCCTCGCGCGACACGTGTCAAGACCTCACGGGAGAAGCACGGCTAGGTCGCGAACCGGCGCTGTGAACTGCCCATCGGGTGGGCCACATCCGACGTCAGCCCGCGGCTGGGTTCCCTCCGTCTGACTTGCGGGCGACGTCCCCGCCAGGTATGATTTTGGCACGGAGTGGTGCCGTCATCCTGTCGACACCCGGTCGTTCTGGGTGTGGCATCGAGCTCTGGGCTGAGCAGAATCGTTGCCGACGCGCAGCTGGGTCCGTGGACGTCACAGAGGGAGAAGCACTCATCGCGCCGCCATCGGACCAACTGCTGAGGTTGCCACCTGAGCCGTCACGTGACCGCTGGGGCCGAGGGGTGCTCGCTGATGCCCTCGGAGTTGAGTCTTGAACCAGCCATGCCCCACCACTGAGGGCGCCAGCCGTTGCCGAGCGCGAAGCCGCGCCGAGGGAGAGCCGACCCCACTGGTTCGCGAGTCCGCCGGGGAGCAGACGATTCTGTGGTCATGTCGCCCGAGAGTGAGTTGAAGGAGGAATCCCGAATGCCGGTCTATCACGAGTCGTTCCAGATACAGTCAGATAGGCGCCCGACCTTCCACGATGTCACCTCGCAGGCCGCGGATGCGCTCGCACGATCGGGGATCAAGGAAGGGATCTTGATGGTGTACTCGCAGCACACCACCTGCAGTGTGCTGATCCAGGAGGAGTCCCACGATGTCAACTACTGGGGTACGGAGCTGCTAATGCAGGATCTGGTCACAGTTCTGGAACGGCTCATTCCCACTTGCAGGACGGAAGGGCAGTACCTTCACCCCGGACCGAAGCACGTCGAAGCTGCGGTGGTGGGTCTGCACGAGGAGCCGGCCTGGGCGTTGAACACCGACGCCCATCTCAGGTCGGTGATCCTGGGGCGCTCTCAATCTGTGCCAGTCATCGATGGAGCCATGGCACTCGGCAATTTTGGGCGGTTCTACTTCGTGGATTTCGACCAGGTTCGGGCTCGTGAGCGCACCGTCCGCATCCAGATCGTCGGGGAGTAATCCCGTTGTTTCGAGGGCTCCAGATTACGCCGCCCTTCTTCGAGGTGGGCCCGAAGGCGTATACGTTTGGCCCTGACATGCTCCGGGTGGCGATGCGCGCTGACCAATTGGGCCGTGCTTATGGAGTGGGCATCATCATCGATCCCCAGTACGTGGACATCTCGATCATCGCGGAGCACGTGGAGTGGGCCATGGTCTTCGCCCCGCACATGGATTCACTTGAGCCGGGTCGTGGTCAGGGTTCCGTTTTGCCAGAAGCGGTCAAGGCGGCTGGTGCAGTCGGCGTCATGTTGAATCATGTGGAGCACCGGCTGTCGAGAGCGGAACTGGCGCGTACCGTCCGTCGCGCTGATGAGGTCGGCCTCGCCACCATGGTCTGTACCGATGACGTGGAAGAGGCCGTTGCGGTGGCCGGGCTGGAACCGAACATCATCGTGGTGGAGTCTCCTGAGTTGATCGGCACAGGCAAGGGCACGGAGAGCAGCAGTGTGGCCATTGCGGAGATCGACCAAGCCATCTGGCGCGTGAATCCCGAGATCCGGGTGCTGCACGGGGCCGGCATTGGGAGCGCCCGGGACGTCTTTGAGGTGATCGCCGCGGGAGCCCAGGCAACTGGATCGAGCAGTGGAATCTTCAAGGCCCCGGACCCCCAAGCGATGCTCGAGGCGATGATCAGGGCGGCTCGTGAGGCATGGGACACCAGGCACTGAGCACGGCACCGTGGCGGCGGGTTGGCGCCGCGGCGGTGCTGCTGGAGTGAGCGCCGAGCGGGCGTCTTCGCCGAGGTGAAGCCGAGTGGAGCACCTGGATCATCCGAAGGTCGGTGCTCTGGCGGCCATGCCTGGGGCGCCCCAGGCGGCGGAGCCGACCGGGTTCAGCTGCGGTGGTCGGCGGCTGGTGACCGTGCCGGAGGGGATCCTCTCCAGGCCCAGGCCAGGATCTTGACTGGGCCGGAGGTGGCGAAGCGAGTGCCGACCTGGGCAGATCCGGATCGGGAAGAGATGTGGTCCCCATGGATCCTGGTCCCGGGGGACGGCCCGTTGGCTACCCGGGAAGGCGCGGTGAGGACGCTCAGGGTGAATGGGAGTCGAGCTCACGTGGGGAGGCCATCGATGTCCGCCGCGGTTGCGGCCACGGGAGTCCTGGGAGGGTCGGTGCATGGATGAGGTCTGGGCGCGAGGAGCTCCACCGTGGGCGGGGGTGGAGGTCGAGGTCGCGAGAGCGCTAAGGCTGGTGCGATTGGTCCAGGTCGACCGGCTGCGAGCGACGCTCGAGCATCCTCGCGGCAGATGTTTCTTCACCGGTCAGGGACGATCCGGACTCGTTGCCCAGATGGCGGCGATGAGGCTCATGCACCTGGGGAGGCGAGCTCACGTGGTGGGAGAAGCCACGGCACCAGCATTCTCAGAAGAGGACGTGTTGGTTGTCGTGTCGGGGACTGGGGCCACGCCGACATCTCTCCTCCATGCCCAGCAGGCCCACGATCTCGGTGGCACGGTGTGCTGCCTGACCGCCCGGCCGGGGAGCCCGATCGCTCTCCTGTCTGAGCCTTGCGTGATTGTCCCCACGGGGAATTCGATCCAGTTTGGGCAAGTTCTCTTTACTCAGGCGGCCCTCCTCCTCTTGGACGCCGTGGCCCTCGAGCTCGCGGCTGGCGACATGGCCACCCAGAGGCACAGTCACGCCAACTTGCAGTAGGCACGAGCAAAGTTCCTCCACTGCGTGGCGATCGGGCCGAAGCAGAGGCAGCGCGCCTGACACCAGCAGCCCTGGCCGCTCTGGCTCCCCTCGGGGAGGCAGGCGACACGGCGACCGCGAAGGGTCAGGCGGGTGCCCGCAGGCCGCCTGCGCTGGACAAGTGGGGCGCGGGCCTGCACGGCACGATGGGCCGGCGGAACGGCCAACCAACCAGCGGGTGGCCATCCTGAGGGCGGTCGGGGCTAGCGGTCGTGGAACTGCGGAGCGCGGCGCTCGCGGAGCGCGGACCATCCTTCGCGAGCATCCTCGCTGCCCAGCGTTTCGGCCTGCGCCGCAGTCTCGAAGGCCAGGACCGCGTCCAGGCTTGCCCCGGTCTCGGCCAGCAGCAGGGTTCGCTTGAGCCTGACCAGCACCGGCCGGGGCAGGGCCGCCAGCGCTCTGGCCCACTCCAGAGCCGCGTCCTCCAGCTGCTGGGGCGGGACGATCCGGTTGGCAAGGCCCAGCAGGAGCGCCCTGTGGGCGTCGATCGGCTGGCCCAGCAGCAGCATCTCCCGGGCAGCTCCAGTTCCGACCAGCCGGGTAAGAAGCCAGGTGGCTCCCCCGCCTGGATGTATTCCCAACCGCACGAAGGGTGCAGCCAGCCGGGCGTCTTCGGCGAGGACCCGCAGGTCGCAGCACATGGCCAGGTTGAGCCCAGCCCCGATGGCGGGCCCGTTGACCGCGGCGATGGTGGGGACGGGGAGGTCCCTGAGGTCCAAGAAGGCCCGGTAGTAGTCACTCAGCACCTGGCGCTTGGCATCCGGTGTGACGGCGCCCGATCCCAGTGAGCCGAGGTCGGCGCCCGCACAGAACGCGACTCCGGTACCGGTCACGACCAGGGCCCTGAGGCTGGAATCGGCGGACGCCCGGGCAACCTCGTGGCGGAGTGCCGTGGCCAGCTCCCGAGTGAGGGCGTTGCGGTGCTGGGGCTGGTTCAGCGCGACCACGGCCACCCCCGGCTCGGGTCGGGTGGTGATGAGGAGCTGGGGGTCAGCCGGGCCCGAACTGGCGCTCACTAGGCTCAGGATAACCTCGACATGGCTCGGCTCGGCCGGGGCGGAATGGGCCGTTGCTATACTCCGAACTCGCCGGCGATTTCACGAAGCAGGCTGGCCGCGGGGTGGAGATTGAGCGAACCGTCGGCTGCGCGGGCGGTGATTCTGGCGGCCGGCCGAGGCAAGCGGATGCGTTCCCGGCTTCCCAAGGTCATGCACCCGTTGGGGGGTCTGCCTCTTCTGGAGCACGCGATCAGAGCTGCCGAGTCCGCCGCCGTGGGCCGTCCCATCGTGGTGGTGGCTGAGCTCGAGCCGTCGCTTGGCACCCGGTTCCAGGACCGGGCCGAGTTCGTGGTCCAGTCGGAACCGCTGGGCACCGCGGACGCCCTGGCCCATGCCCGGCCGCTGCTGGATGGAGTCTCGGTGGTCCTGGTTCTGCCAGCGGACCTGCCGCTGCTGCGCGGCGCCTCGCTGACCGCCCTGGCCGAGGCGCTGCGGCGGTCTCAGGCGGGCGCGGCGGTGCTCACCGCTTCGGTCCGGGACGCGGGCGGGTGGGGAAGGATCGTTCGCGATGACCACGGCCGCCTGCTGCAGATCGTGGAGGATGCCGATGAGCCCTGGGATGGCTTGCCGGCAGAGGTCAACTGCGGTGCCTACGCCTTCGTCCTGCCCCGTCTCTGGGCGGCCATGGAGCGCCTCAGCACCGACAACGCCCAGGGTGAGCTGTACGTCAGCTGGCTTCCCCAGCTGGTTGACGGTGGCGCCGTCACAGTGGGGGTGAGCTCCCCCGACGAGGCCATTCAGGTGAACGACCGGGTCCAACTCGCCGCCGCGGAGGCGGCGTTGCGGTGGCGCACGCTGAGGCGGCTGATGCTCTCCGGGGTCACCGTCACCGACCCTGAGGCCACCTGGATCGACTGTGACGTGGAGGTGGGGGAGGACACCGTGATCGCGCCGGGAACCGTGCTCCGGGGTAGGAGCCGGATCGGCCGAGACTGTGTGATCGGGCCCTTCGCCGAACTGGAGGACGTCGAGGTGGGGAGCGGCTGCCGGATTGGGCGGTCCCAGCTCATCGGATGCAGGCTGGCCGATGGAGTCGATGTCGGACCCTTCAATCGGGTGCGCCCGGACTCCCAGCTGGAGTCTCACAGTCACCTCGGGACCTTCACCGAGGTGGTCCGGAGCCGGGTCGGGAAGGGCAGCCGGATCCCCCACCTGAGCTACGTGGGCGACGCCGACCTCGGTGCCGACGTCAACGTCGGGGCGGGGAGCATCACTGCCAACTGGGACGGCCGGGAGAAGCACCGGACAGTGGTGGAGGAGGGAGCTCGGCTCGGTAGCGACACGGTGCTGGTGGCCCCGCGGCGGGTGGGCAGGGGGGCCTACACGGGGGCCGGCTCGGTGATCACCCAGGACGTGCCTGCCGGCGCTCTGGGCGTCTCCCGCTCCTCCCAGCGCAACATCGAGGGATGGGCCGCCCGCAAGCGTCCCCAGCAAGAGCTCACGAGCCAGGAGGGTGGAGGGACTTGAAGGGTTCTGAAGGGCCGCTGATGCTGCTCTGCGGGTCAGCCCATCCCGATCTGGGGCGCAAGATCTCGGAGGAGGTGGGGGTGCCGCTGGCACCGTTGGAGGTGACCCGGTTCGCCGATGGCGAGTTCGATGTCAAGATCGGGGAGTCGGTCCGAGGCCACGACGTCTTCCTGATCCAACCGGCCTGTCCGCCGGTCAACGACAACTACATGGAGCTGTTCATCCTCCTGGACTCGCTCCGGCGGGCCAGTGCCGCCCGGATCAACGTGGTCCTGCCCTACTACGGGTACCAGCGCAAGGAGAAGAAGACTCAGCCCCGCGACCCCATCTCCGCCAAGCTGATGGCCAACTTCCTCCAGGTGGCCGGTGCCGACCGGATGATCGTCCTGGACCTGCACGCCGAGGCGATCCAGGGCTTCTTCGACATCCCCGTCGACGCCCTCACCGCGGTCAAGATCCTCTCCACACACGTTCGCTCCCGGCACGGGCGTCAGCCGCTGGTGGTGGTCTCTCCGGATGTCGGGGGCACCGCTAGGGCCAGGGCTCTGGCCCGACGCCTGGACGCGCGCCTGGCGATCGTCGACAAGCGCCGTCCCCGCAACGACGCCGTCGAGGTCCTCCATGTCATCGGTGATGTGGAGGGCAGTCGCTGCGTTGTGGTGGATGACCTCATCTCGACCGGCTCGACCCTGGTCGGAGCCGTGCAGGCTCTTCGGGACAAGGGGGCGGTCTCGGTGGACGTCATGGTCACCCACGGGGT